>Ga0210392_10000097_pt1 | contig 70839 bp, 32 predicted proteins | sample IncBWC30OmetaG_FD_161057 | JGI IMG/M metagenome (GOLD analysis project Ga0210392, IMG submission 161057) | Forest soil microbial communities from Barre Woods Harvard Forest LTER site, Petersham, Massachusetts, United States - Inc-BW-C-30-O ... | reverse complement strand
GACGGTGTCTATGGGTCCCCGCTTTCGCGAGGACGACAGCGGAGTATGTGTCGGCGTTCTGCGCAAGATTTCTTGAATTCAAATTTCAAACAGCCAAGCGTCAGCGTCCTCGCGCCGCCGCGCGAGTTGGGCTTTTGGTTGATCTCCCCTTTTGAGGGGAGATGGAGCGCCGAACGACGCGCCTTAGGTGTAACAAAAGCGCCTTTCGGACGCTCCATCGCGGCGACTTCTTCGTCCCTGGGACCGGTTCTTCCGAGCGCAGGCGCGAGCAAGCTCGCCATCCAGGCAGGTTTCCCCACCCTTCACCTGTCTCGTCCAGCCATTGAAGGCAGCGCCCCGTAGTGGGCACGGACGGTTACCCAAGGCCCCCCGGGTCCATGCTTGCGAGGCACAGCCGCGGGCGCCGCATCCGACCGGTTCGGGTTACCCCTTGCCGGCCAAGCTTTCGCTCTGTCCCACTTCAGTAACGCCTCTAGAAGCGCCCCTCACTGGACAGGACACGCGCAGGATAAGGGAGGTTTTGGGGACGGGGATAGGTATACATTCACAAGTGCGTGAACGGGCTGCTTTACTCACTTTCGTGCCCCGGACGCAGCGCAGCGCGTAGCTCTTGCGAAGCAGCGTTAAGAAGGCTGCATCGCGCCCGGGACACGAGAAGCGCTCGCTCAAAGCTTCGACCAGGTATTAATGCGACAGGACAGGCAACGTCACACGTGAAAGTATGCGTTTCGACTTGGGGCCGCATCCGCTACGCAGGTCAGGCGTTTCTGATCGACTACATTTTGCAGGTGTCGAGGAAGGCTATCGGCATGACCATCGTATTCGATCCGGAGCGGCGTCGTTCCATGGATCTGGCAAGCGGGTTGGCCGTTCAATGGGTGCGCGATGAGCCGCCGATGGAGCGTCGTACGCATTTCAAGTTGATCGTCGATCGAATCGAAGTGCCATTCGAAGCGTCATACAACTACGGCGATGACAAAATAAAGCGACAGTATCCGGACGCGGACGCGTTTGAGGCCTACCGGCGTATGAAAGACCTTCGAGAATTGAATTATGGCGCGGTCAACATAAGGGCCCGCTTCGACAAGGACCTGTTCCTCAAAGTCTGGCAACACCTCGTTCAGCAAGGACTAACCGTGCATCGCGTTTCGACCTGTTACACGGAATTTACCGGATATGATCCCGGCAGCCGCAAGGAGTGGAGCTGCGAAGGATGAGCGTTAGTTCACTTCTGGATCGGTTTCGCGCCGTTCTTGCACGAAAACGACCCGCTGTTCAGGAAATAACGCCGGATCAATTCATGGGCGAACATGGTCCATCGATGTTCTTCGTGGGACGCTTGCAGGCAGGTGACAGTGTCGGCGCGGAAATTCCTGATGGTTCGATCCTGAATCTTTGCAGCGTCATGTTACCTGCGTTTGTCTGATCGCGATTTTGCGCGCCTGGACGCGCGGCTTGCGCGTAACTTCGCGAATCGAAGCGAACTGACATCCTGAAGCACCGCGATCGTCGCGCAGCTTGTCGCCTACCGTACACAGCGGAACGTCGACGCGCGACACACAGGTATAACGTGTGCCAGCGAGACAAAAACGTAACCAACAAAAAAATCGCGCAACATTTTTTTCAATCGTGTCGATTCCTCTTGAGGTTGCAGCGCGGTTAATGTTCGATAAACGAACAGAGAGGGGATGGGGCCATTTCCAATCGTCTGCGACAGAATGACACACCTGCGTTCTTCGTCTCGCCCGACCCGGCGAACGGAGCGCGCGGTCGCGCGCGGCGATGCGGCTCACATTCCGGAATGACGACGACACGCCCTGAAGGGCGGATTGAAAAACCGGGAGAGGTCAAGTGGCGAAGAACACCAACGAGAAGGCAGCAGCCGAGAAGCCGGTTCTAAACGGAGTGAAGGGCGATGCGCCGGCCGGGCAGGCCGCCGCGAAGGCGCTCGATCCGGCGGTGCTGGCGCAGATCACCGCGTTCAAGACGCGGCTGCAGGCCAGCATCGGTGAAGTGGTGCTGGCGATGCTGAACCTGCCGCGCTACCGCAACCAGACGCTGGCCGACCTCATGCATCTGGTGGTCGAGCCGATGACCCGCGACCGCATCGCCATCGCCAAGGCCGGCGGCGAGGGCAAGGTCGAGGAGACCGCCGGCATCGCGATCTGGGCCAGCGTGTCCGACGAGGTCGACGCCAAGATCCGCGAGCAGATCCAGGCCCGGGTGTTTCCGATCCGGCTCAAATCCGAGGACTGGGCCAGCGGCGAGACCACCTGGCTGCTCGACGTCATCGCGCCCTCGCAGAAGGTCGCCACCGCGGTGCTGGCGAACTTCAAGCAGGTCGTGAAGGACAAGCCGGTCCGCATCCACCCGCTCGTCAGCCAGCTGGTCGATCCGGCGGTGCTGGAGAAAATGAAGGTGCGGCCGGTGGGCGAGGCTGAGAACGGCGTAGTGAAAAGCTGACAGGCTAAAAAATGGCATTCACAACCGTCATGTCGGCAGAAACCAGTGAACCGATCTTCCGGAGAAGCACAATGCGCCTCGGCTTTCCTCGCATCGAAAGTCTCCAGACTGACGACGGTAGTGCATCCATCGTTTTTCAGCAGGTCAATATGAACCGCGATGCCGGTGGTCTTGATTATCTGTTCAGGTTCAGGACCCCATCCGGGGACACGGAGGTGCGTACGACCGTTGGCATTGTGACAGGCGTTCCAGCTCACTACAAATTTTTGGCCGAGACCGGCAACCAACTTATGTCTTTACCCATGGCCGACGTAACAAAGTATATCGAGAAGTACGCGGGGGAATATGGGAACACTTTTGAAGTCCGGATCTTCGAGGCGCCCGCCGATACGAGCGACAGCGGCATCGTGGTTCTGAGAGATGCATTCTGTGAATTATTCTTCCAATTTTGGTCTTCATATAAATACAACAACACCGACGAGGCGAGTGATCCTGCAGAGTTTTATCCAGACACAATCAATTTTTTACCACACAATTTGAACAGAAAATTTTATGCGACCCTGCATGCCAAGCAAGGGGGCCGTCATGACTGATATTCGAGATTATCCCAACCCTCTTCTGCAGGCCTTTTCAGACAAGTACGGTCTGGGTGTCACATTCAACGCGAACGGCGTTCCGAGTTTCAATGGAAACAAGGTTCCGTTTGCGGAGTTCCAAAAGTTTTTCGATACTGCTCTTGGGCAAACTGACAACCTCTATCGCCTAATGCCGGATGGAAGCGTCAGGCAACCGACAGTCAAAGTCTTCTACGACGGACTGACCAGTGGAGTGTACAACAGCGTAAGTGCGAATGATTTTGTGGAGCGGGCCGGCCCTAATGCGGTTTCGCTGGATAAAACAAAACTCGGTCAGTTTCTTTTTCGTTCGCAGCTCCAAAGTGTCGTTGAAGGTGGCTTTAACGCTGATTCCTTCAATCAGAAATTATCCACGGCATATGCTTCAACCAACCCCGTAAAAACCAATTTGTTTTACGTGCCGGACCGGGCAAATCTCAGCCCGACGTCCACTCTTGCTGCCTTCGAGTTACCCAACGCGATTAGGGTTTCTGCCGACGATGCACTTTTCGACGGCATAACGAAGCGGCAAATTCTGGATGCCGCCAAGGGCGCGGTAGGTGAAAAAGCTACGAACCTGGCGTACCTTAGTTCGGTCGCCGATGCCTTTGCGGACGCAAACCGGCAGTTTGAGCCGATCATGCGTTTGTCCCCTGTCCTGGATCCGGTCGTTCCGACCCGGAATATTCTTGGTGGCATGGAGGTATCGTCGGGGTGGCTACAGAAGATGGCGCCCGGTGTGACTCTCGCGCCGATCGACTCAAGTCTGCCAGTGGTGGGTCAGATAACGAAAGCTGCTGCTGCCGCGGAACAGAGTTTTTGGAAAACAATAAGGTCGTTTGCAACAACTGCATACGAAAAAATATCAGGCAGCCTCGCATCGCTCTTTGACGCGACGAATGCGGCTTTCGAAAAGTCGGTCGCGACTCTCGCCGAAGCGATTACCACTGCTGCGGCAAAATCGACCCAGGCGATCGATTTCGCGCGTACCACGGTCTCCGAGACCTGGCGCCAGGCGCTCGAGGCCGCTTCCAAATTAACCGAAGGTGCTCAAGCGGCAGGAGAAGCCGTCACCAAGAATCTCGCCCGGTGGCAGAAAGCTTTTCTCGACGTCGTTCCTACTTATTTCGAAGGTCTTCCCGAACAGCTTGTAAAAACGGGAAAGTCCATCGCGGGGTATTACAAGCAGGCATTTAACGACCTCGCCGGGCTGCTGCATTACGACGGCAGGCCCGTAAGCTACTCGCTGAAGCTGACAGGCACTGTCGCCGGCGCAATGCTTGCGATTCTCGATGGCGTTGCGGAATACAAAAAAGAAGGCGGATTCACGCCGGGATTTTTTGTTTGGGCTGCGAAGACGGCCGCGATCATGGCGGTTGCGATTCCGGTGCTTGGCAGCCTCGCTGGCCTGGCTATATCGACATCTCCGATCTGGGGCACGGTCGGCGTCGTCGCCTTTACGGCCGGCGGCTTCTATTTCGGCATACGAAGCGTCGCGCAGAACCTGACCGAGGCATACGCGAACGAAACGAATTCGCCCATCTACATAGCGGCCTCAACCGTTCTCGGATATTTCAAGAAGTTCGAGGGGGCCGCGGCGTCGTACCTGAAAGAGGCGGCAAGTCTTCTTGTGTCAACGGCGCAAGCCAAGGAGCTTTCGGCCGGCATAAACGAGATCGCAGTCGATACTTTTCAGGTCGCGAGTGCCGGTGCGGCCGCATTCACATACGACGAGAAGAATGCCTGGCTGTGGGGAATCGACAACGGCGTCATTCTCGGCGGCGACAAGAACGATTGGCTGTTCCACACAGGATACGGAACGGCATTTGGAGGAAAGGGCGACGACGTCATCGTCGGTATCCTCCCGAAGGTTCTCGCTGCGGGCGAGAAAATTGGCGCCGCTCCCGCGGAGGGACAGCCGGACACGCGGCAGATTGCAGCAGCCGAGCTAACGATGACGCTCGACGGCGGAGAGGGAAATGACTGGGTCATTGCAGCCCTGGGCGACAAGGCCGTCACCGCCGGCGGACTCGGCCGCGACTGGATCTACAACCGCTCGAACGGCGGCGTCATCTGGGGCGACACCATAAACAACACCTACGAAAAGCCCGTTCTCGATGCGCAGGGCAATCCCGTCCTCAATCCTGACGGTAGCCCCAAGACAGCACCGACCAAGCCCGAAGACAACGACGCGAACAGCGACAATATCTGGTATTCGCCCAATACCGTCGTCAAGGACGCGCAGCACCATGACTTCCTCAAGTTCTATGGACTGACACTCACCGGCGGCGATGCCTCGGGCGGCATCGCCGGTCTCGTTGCGTTCGGCGGACTTGGCGCCGTCGTCGGCATGGCCAATTTCATAAAAGGGCTGGACGCAAACGGCCATTACCAGCCGGCGAATTCGATCTATTTCGACCACCTGTTTCCGTGGATGACCTACACGTTCCAGCCCAACGGCAAGGGCGGGTTCGACATGTATGTCACCAACACGTTCGACCTGCTGTTCACGGCGGCGCTCGGCATTACCCCGAGCGACGCCTACAAGGCGCAACAGGCCCTTGACCAGCAAGGCATCCTGAAGGGCTGGATGAAGGTCGAGAATTTCGACCTCGTCGGCAGCTTTATCGGGCAGCACCAGGCCGAACTCGCCGGCCAGGGCACTTTCGGCATGGTGTTCAAGGCGGTCAATCCGCTTGCCGATATCATGGAGGAGGAGGCCCCGATCGTCGGGCTGATCGGCATGGCGCTGGCCGCGCAGTATGGCGGCATGAAGCTGGTCGACCAGGCGTTGACCCTGAGCGCCGCAGCGGAGCGATTCGCCGAGGGCGCGAAGTGGGCCAAGGCCACCGATCCGCTGGTGATCGATCTCGATGGCGATGGCATCGAGACCACCGAGATCGCGACCACCCAGGTCTATTTCGACGTCGATGGCGATCTGTTCGCCGAGCGCACCGGCTGGCTGAGCGGCGATGACGGCTTCCTGGTCCGCGACCTCAACGGTAATGGCCGGATCGACAACATCTCGGAGATGTTCGGCGGCGTCGGCCAGTCGGGATTTGCCCAGCTCTCGGAACTCGATTCGGATGGCGACGGCAAGATCACGGCCGCAGACCTGCGGTGGTCCGAACTGAAGGTCTGGCAGGACTATAACGGCGACGGCATCACCGATGCCGGCGAGCTGAAGACGCTCGACCAGCTTGGGATCGTCACCCTCGACCTCGGCTCGACCGCGCTCGACATTCGCAATCCGCAGGGCGCCCACCTTACCGCTTTCGGCGACATCACCTTCCAGGACGGTGCCATCAGGCACATGTACGACGCCATCCTGCTCTCGAACGATACCGATACCAAGTTCGCCGGCGAGTCCGGCCGGGCGGCCTGGCAGTCCGAGTTGACGCTGGACGTCAAGGGTTTTGGGCGGGTGACCAACCTCTCCGTCGCCGTGGCGAACGATGTCGGGCTTGGCGAACTGGTGGCTTCCACGTCCGCGGCCATGACTACGCCGAAGCTGCGCACGCTGGTCGCGCAGGTCGGCGACATCCTCGGCGCCTGGGGCGAGGCGCTGGAGCAGACGCGCGAGCTGACGCCGGTGCTGGTCGGCATGGACGTGGACGGCAGGGCCGTGCTGCTCGACCGCGCCGTTTATGTCGAGGACGCGCAAGGCGGCTACTGGCGGCTTGCCTCCGGCGCGCCGGTGCTCGACGCGCAGGGACAGGCTATCGCGCGCGCGACCATGCAGGACGTGCTGGCGCAGGCGGCTGCGGCGGGCACCAACTGGCGCCTCGAGCAGACTTGGTCGCCGTCGAGCCGCGAGGCCGCGCTGACCGACCGCGAGGCCGCGCCCTATCTGATGAGCGTCGTGAACGGACGCGCCGTCATCCTCGACTACGGCATCCAGCAGGGTGACGGCAGCTGGAAACTCGCGTCGGATTCCGCCACCACTTACGGCAGCAAGGCCGACATCCTCGCGCTCGCGCATCCGACCGGCACCGAGTGGCGCACCGAAGAGCTCGGCTTCAACCCCTATGCCGATCTCCCCGTCGACAGGATCGGCGTGCGCTTCACCGACGGCATCGCCGTCGACTACACCGTCAAGGTCACCGACCGGGACGGCACCTTCTATGTATGGGCGCGCAATCTCGATCGCGCGCTGCAGCTCGAATGGAAGACCGGCGACAGCCGCGAATTCAACCTGCGCAACTTCGCGGTCGATTTCGATACTCTCGACGAGGTGAATTCGACCGACAATTCCACCTACCGCGTGGAGATGCTGACGCCGGCCCAGTTCCATTTCGCCACTTCGCTGGGCGGCATCGATTTCCATCCCGAGATGCTGACGGCGCATCTCGACAATGCGACCGGCCACATCGATTACGCCGTCGGTCCCGGCGGCAGCGCCAACCTGTCGACCGATCCGGCACAATACGTCTCCGGCATCGACACCATGATCGCCATGCTGCAGCCGGTGATGACCGAGTATATCGCCACTTCGCGGCGCTATGCGGTGCGTATCGCGATGCAGGGCGGGCTGAAGGACTTCTTCGACGGCGTCGAATACGACATCGCCTCCGACAGCTACAAGCCGACCACGAACCGCGAACTCGCCCCGATGTTCGAGGCGATCTTCGCCGGCGCACCGGCCAGCAACACGGACGACGCCGTGTTCGATTACCTTGCCGAGTGGAACGCGATCCTCGCGCAGGTGTATCCCGACTATCATCCGTCCGGTGAAGGCAACCTCGGCGGCAGCACGCTTACGGTCGACCAGGCCTTCATCATGCAGATGATGCTGCCGGCCTTCGAGACGGTCGGCGTAGATCTCGATATCCGCGGCGTCGCGCACGCCTTGGGGATCAGCGAACAGCGCATCATCACCCATGCAGCGAGCGACACCGTCGTCAACGGCACCGATGGCGTCGATTACTTCTACATGACCGACGGCGATCAGACGCTGCGCGGCGGTCAAGGCGCGGACTTCTACTTCGTCGGCCGCAATTCCGGCAACGACGTCATCTACGACAAGGACAATGGCGACGCCGACGAACTGCGCTTCACGGATGTGCTGTCGAGCGACGTCAAGGCGATCCGCGACGGCGAGGATCTGATCCTCGAGATCCGCGGCCGCACCAATACCGTCCGGCTGACCGACCAGTTCCTCGGCGAACTCAATGAGCTCTTGACCAACGGCAAGCGCGCCGACACCGGCGTCAACGCCATCGTGTTTGCCGACGGCGTGGTCTGGGACCGCTTCCGCATGTCGGTGGAAGTGGCCGACAAGGAGCGCGCCGCGGGACTGTTCAACGACAGCCTGATGGGCTCGGGCTCGGCCGATATCCTCTGGGGCGGCAAGGGCAACGACTACATGAGCGGCGGCGCCGGCGGAGACATCTATGTCTTCCAGGCCGGCGACGGCCACGACGTCATCGACGATCTCGGCACCTTCTCCTTCGGGCCGGTCAAGGCCGGCATCGACATCCTCAATTTCAGGGGTATCAACGCCAACAACCTGAAACTGACCCGCGACGGCGAAAGTCCCAATCTCCAGATCACCATTCTCGACGACGACGGCAACCCGACCGGCGATACGCTCGAGATCGTCGGGGAGTTCGGCGGCTTCAGGCCGGGGCTCGGCCTGTTCGCCGATGCGCTCGGCAGCAGCGATGGTCTCGACTACATCGCGCCGAATATGATCGAGCGCTTCATCTTCGACGACGGCTCCAGCCTTGATTCCGTGCAGATCTTCCAGCAGGTGCTCGAGAATGCCAAGACCGCGAACGACGACGCGATCTACGGCCTGCTCAATAACAACACCCTCGATGGCGGGGCCGGCGACGACTTCCTCTCCGGCAAGGAAGGCGACGACACCTATATCTTCGGCCGCGGCTACGGCCGCGACGTCATCCTCGACAACGCGGTTCCCGGACTGTTCGATCCACCGCAGCACGACAAGCTGCAGTTCAGCGACGAAATCCGCTGGACCGACCTCGATTTCCTGCGCGACGGCCCGACCGACACGCTGCGCATGCGCATCACGGGCACGGCAGACGAAGTCATCCTGTCGGACTTCCTCGAGATCATCCCGATCCTCGGTTTCCGCAACCTCATCGAGGACATCGTATTCGGCGACGGCACCACCTGGACCGCCTTCAAGCTAGCCCAGCACTATATTGATATCGCCAAGACCGCCGGCAACGACACGATCTATGGCTACGAGGAACTGTCGGATTCCATCGACGGCGGCGCCGGCGACGACCGTCTGATCGGCTTCGGCGGCAACGACGTCTACCAGGTCGCGCTTGGCGAGGGCAACGACACCATCCTCGACAGCTCCGGCAACGAGCAACTCATCCTCGCCGGCATCGCCTCGACCGACGTCGACTTCTCCCGCACCGCGCTCGACCTGGTCATCACCGTCCGCGCCACCGGCCAGCGCATCGTGCTGGAGAACCAGTATGTGCGCGACGACGGGCAGACTTACGCGGTCGAGAATCTGGTCTTCACCGACCGCACCGTGTCGTTCCTCGATGTGAATCCCGAGGACATCGACCTGGTCGGAACCAACGGCGACGACAGCATCACCGGCTCGAATTTCGCCGAAACCCTCGACGGGCGCGGCGGCAACGACACGCTGACCGGCGGCGATGGCGGCGATACCTACAAGTTCGACGCCGGCTACGGCCAGGATGTCATCATCGACCGCCGCGTGCGTGCGAGCTGGTCCGACCGGCGCGGCGTGCGTGTGGCCGTCGACGACGTGGTCGAGTTCGGCGGCGGCATCAGCCGCAACAACGTCGTCTTCACCAAGGACGGCAACGACCTTCTGATCTCGATCACCGGGCGCACCGACACGCTGCGCATCCGCAACCAGTTCCGCGATGCGGAGGACGGCGTCGAGCTGTTCCGCTTCTTCGACGGCTCGACCATCAGGATCTCCGACGTCGAGGAGCTGCTGCAGATCGCCGGCGGCAATCGCGGCGACAATATCATCACGGGCCTGCTCGAACAGGAGAACGTGCTGGACGGGCGTCAGGGTGACGACACCCTCACCGGCGGCAACCGGGCCGATACCTACGCATTTTCGGCAGGCTACGGCTTCGACCGCATTATCGAGCGGCCGGACGCGGCCGGCATTGTCGATCGCGTGGTGTTCGGCGCCTCCGTGCGTTTCGAGGACATTATCGTCAGCCGCAACGGCAACGACCTGATCATCGACCTCGGCAGCGGCCTCGACGTCCTGACCATCGTCAACGGCTTGTCGACCAACCGGGTGGAGCAGTTCGAGTTCGCGGACGGCCGGAATCTGTCGATCGAGGCCATCATCGACCGGATGCTGACCGGCACCGCGGGCGACGATCATCTGATCGGGTTCGACAACCGCAACGATACGATCTCGGGCGGCGCCGGCCTCGACGCGCTCGAGGGCGGATTCGGTGACGACACCTACAAATTCGGCATCGGTGACGGCAGCGACAGCATCTTCGATACCGGCGGAATCGACAAGGTCGTGTTCGGCGAGGGCATTACCCCCGAGCTCGTCCAGTTCCGCAACATTGACGGCGACCTGCTGATCACGATCGGCAACGGCATCGACCGGCTCGCCATCCTTTCCGGTTACCGCGACAAGCCGGTCGAGAGCTTCGTCTTCGCCGACGGGACGATTCTGTCGATCGAGGAAGTGCGCGGCATCATCCGCGACGGAATGTCTAACGCCGGCCAGGACCGTGTCGACCTCAGCGACTTGCCGGTGGATAGCGCGCTGCGTCCCGGCGGCGGCAATGACCGTCTCATCCTCTCCCAGGATTCGCGCGTCGCCATCGGTTCGCTGGAAGGCATCGACAGCGTCGAAATGCCCAACGGCGTCACCAACGCCACCGTGGCGCTCGAGGCCTATAGTTCGAGCGATGCCTTCGTCAGGCTGGCCGCGGTGGATTCCGCCGACCTCATCCTCTCCTTCTCGTCCGGAAGCCAGCTCGTCATCAAGGGCGCGCTCGGCAACGGCAACCTGCCCAACATCGAATTCGCCAATGGCGTGGTCTGGGATGCGGCCGTGCTGGTGCAGGCGGCGATCGCGAGCCAGGCGAGCGCGGGCAACGACATCATCGTCGGCAGCAGCCGCGCGGACGCGCTTTCGGGAGGCGCCGGCGACGACGCGCTGAGCGGCGGCGCGGGTGACGACAGTTACAGCTTTACCCGCGGCGACGGCCGCGATGTCATTGACGACAGCTCCGGCAACGACACGCTCGGCATCACCGGCTACCGGCCCGACGAACTGCGCGTCTCGCAGATCGATCCGGCGCGCAACGAGCTCGTGCTTTCCTTTGCCGATTCCACCGACCAGATCGTGCTGCGCTACACCGGGGGCTGGAGCGGCGTCGATAATGTGCGCTTCGGCGACGGCACGATATTCACGCTCGATCAGCTCCGCGACATGGTGGGCGCGGTGGGGACGTGGCAGGACGACCGCATCGTCGGCTCCGCGCGCAACGAGACCTTCGACGGCGGACCCGGCGATGACGTCATCATCGGCGGCGGCGGTGACGACATCTACCGGTTCGGACGCGGCGGCGGGCAGGATCGCATCCTGAGCAACGGCTCCGCCGACGGCAAGGGGACGCTCGTCTTCGCTGCCGGCATTGCGCTGGAAGACATCGTTACGAGCCGCGACAACGATGGCAACATCGTGCTGTCGATCAGTGGTACCGACGACCGCGTGACGCTGGTCGATCCTGCCGGCGACATCGATCCTGTCATAGCGAAGATCGTCTTTGCAGATGGCCGCAGCTTCAACTATCACGCGCTTGCCGCCTCGCTCGGATCGACCGATCGCGATGATCACGTCATCGTTCCCGCCGATATCGCGAATCCCGGCATCGGCTCCGAAATCTTCGGCGGCCTCGGCAACGATCACGTCGAGGGCGGCCGGGGGGCCGACGTCATCACCGGAGGCAAGGGCGACGATCTGCTGGAAGGCGGCAGCGGCGCCGACACCTACTTCTTCGCGCGCGGCGACGGGCGGGACACGATCTCCGACGTCGAGATCGCGGATGCGTCCAAGGTCGACAAGGTGCATTTCGCCGCCGGCATCCTGCCGGGCGATATCCGCATCCTGTCGGTCGGCCCGAACGACCTTGTGATCGGCATTGCCGGTGGCGACGACCGTATCACGCTGAAGGATATGTTCCGGGCAGGCACCGCCTTGACCGACTACGGCGTCGAGCAGTTCGAATTTGCCGACGGCACGGTCTGGCAGCTTGCCGATATCTATTCGCACGCGGCGGCCTCGACCGGTACCGGCGCCGATACGATCGATTTCGGTTCGCAGATCGACATCACGGCCACCCTCGACGGCGGCGCAGGTGACGACGTGCTGGCCGGGGGCATTGGCGACACCACCTACGTCTTCGGGCGCGGCTATGGCCGCGACACCATCCGCGAAGCGGCGAACTGGACCGGCTCCAACGATACGCTGCGCCTCGCCGCCGGCATTGCGCCGGCCGACGTCGTCGTCATCGTCGACGGTAACGACATCGTGCTGCGTTTTGCCGGCAGCGACGACCGGCTGACGATTACCGGCCAGGCCACCTCGAGCGCAGCGCCGATCGACGTCGTGCATTTCAACGACGGCACGCAGTGGACCGCGGCAGCGTTGCTGGGGCACGCCGTCACGCCGGAAGCGGCCGAGCGCGTGCTGCATCCTTCCAATGCCTCGACCGATCCCTTTGCCGATCCGGTTTTCGCAGGCGCCAATCCGGGATCCGGTGGCGGCGGCGGCACCCCGGCATCCTCGACTATCGGCCTTGTACGCGATGAGAGCGTCGCGCAGCCGATCGGTGGACTCGCCGCCGTGGGTTCGGCCAACGAGTTGGGCAACGGCATCTATCAGTTGACGCCGGACGCCGGCTTCAGGGTCGGCGCGGTCTGGGGCAGCGTCGATCTCTCGCAGAACGTGGTCTGGACGACGAAGGTGTTCTTCGGCGCCAACGGAGGCGGCGCCGACGGCTTCTCCTTTGCGCTTCAGAACAACAGTGCCGGCGAACTCACGGGCCCCGGCGGCGGCGGGATGGGCGCGCTGGTTCCGGGCTCGTTCGGAATTATTTTCGACACCTCGGGGCAGTCGACCGATTTCAGCCAGTTCGTCGTCAACGGCCAAACCGACGACAACAATTTCGACCCGCGGCACGACTTCGACGAGCTCGAGGACGCGGCCTGGCATGACGTCGTCATAAGCTGGGACGCGGTGACCAAGACCTTTGCCTACAAGGTCGATGGAACGCTGATCGGCACCAAGACGTATGACGTCGTCGAGGGCCTGTTCAGTGGAGATACCGACGTCTGGTACGGCTTCGGCGCCGCGACCGGAGGAGCAGCCAACGATCAGCAGGTCCAGATCGTTTCGGTCGCTACCGGCGAGGGTGCGAGTCTCGATCCGTCGACGGTCGGAAGTGTCGAGAATATCGGTTCCGGCCTGTTCGCACGGCAGCTGGCGGGCGCCGCGGAACGCAACACGTATGATGTGTTCGTGCCGCTCGCGCCCTGGGGCGCGGGCGTCGATGTCGTCACCAATTTCAAGAGCGGCGATACCGGCGACACCCTGAACATCGCCATTGCCGACGGACTGGTTGGAACGCTGCTGGCACGCGCCGACGGCTCCGATACGCTGGTCTATTTCGCAGAACCGGGCGCGCAGCGCTTTGCCGATGCGCGGCTGCTGTTGCGCCTCACCGACGTCGCGCCCGCGAGCTTGACCGGCGTCAATTTCGCCGGCGCACCCTTCACGATTGTCGCCAACCAGACCCTGACCGCCAATGGCGCCGGGCTGCTTCAAGGCGGTTGGGGCGACGACACCCTCACTGGGAACCAGTTTGCCAACACGCTGTCGGGCGGGGCCGGCAACGACACGATACAAGACGCCGGTGATGGCAACGATATCCTGATCGGCGGGACCGGCAACGACTGGCTCCGCGGCGGCGGTGGTAACGACACCTATGTATTCAACCGGGGTGACGGTCAGGACATCATCAGCGACTGGAACTACGGCGAAGACGCGATCCAGTTCGGCGCCGGCATCACGGCCGCCGATGTGCTGGTGACGCAAGACAAGAATGGCGAAGACCTCATCATCGCGATCGCCGGGACCGACGACAGGATCACGATCCAGCGCGGCGTCAGCGCCGACTGGAATCGAATCGAGCAGCTGCGCTTCGCCGACGGCAGCACGCTCAGCTACGCCCAGATGATCGAACGATCGCTGACGCCGACCAACGGCGACGACACGGTCGCCGGGGACCAGTTTGCCAACACGATATCGGGCGGCGCCGGCAACGACACGGTGCTGGATGCCCGTGACGGCAACGATACGCTGATCGGCGGGACGGGTGACGACTACCTCCGCGGTGGCGGCGGCGACGACACCTACGTATTCAACCGCGGTGATGGCCGGGACACCATCAGCGACTGGAATTACGGCAATGACACCATCCAGTTCGGCGTCGGCATCACGGCCGCAGATCTGCGGGTGACGCAAGGCAATAACGGCCAAGACCTCATCATCGCGATCGCCGGGACCGAGGACAGGATCACGATCCAGCGCGGCGTCGACGCCGACTGGAACCGGATCGAGCAGCTACGCTTCGTCGACGGCGGCACGCTCAGCTACGCCCAGATGATTGAGCAATCGGTGACGCCGACCAGCGGCGACGACACGTTCGCCGGAGACCAGTTTGCCAACACGCTGTCGGGCGGAGCCGGCAACGATACGATACTGGATGGCCGTGACGGCAACGATACCCTGATCGGCGGGACCGGCAACGACTGGCTTCGCGGCGGCGGCGGTGACGACACCTACGTATTCAACCGCGGTGATGGCCAGGACATCATCAGCGACTGGAACTACGGTAATGACGCGATCCAGTTTGGCGCCGGCATCACCGCCGCCGATCTGTCGCTGACGCAGGGCAGCAACGGCGAAGACCTTATCATCAGGATCGCGGGGACCGACGACAGGGTCACGATCCAGCGCGGCCTCAGCACCGACTGGAATCGGATCGAGCAACTGCGCTTCGTCGACGGCAGTACGCTAGGCTTTGCCGACATGCAGGCGCGGATCGCCGCCAACGACCTCACCGGGCTGAGCGCCGTGGGCGGCACGGCCGGCGATGGCGTCCTCGGCGTCGACGCGGACGAAATTCTCGATGCGACGGGTTATACGAGCGGCGTCACACTGGACGGCCGCGGCGGCTACGATGAGCTCTATGGCAGCGGTTATAATGACGTCCTGACCGGCGGCGCCGGCAACGACTATCTGTCGGGCGGCACAGGCGCGGACACCTATCGCTTCTCGGCTGGTTTCGGTCAGGATGTCATCCAGGAATACTGGTGGCAGGGCACCGACAACATCATCGAGTTCGATTCCTCGCTCTCGATCGACGATTTCGTGCTGGAGACCTATTTCTGGGACTACGGCGACGGTGTCTTCGATTTCGGGCAGGCGCGGCTGCGCTTCGCCGGCAGTGACGACCAGATCTACGTCGGCGATCTCGATGCGATCAGTCAAATCCGCTTTGCCGACGGCACCGTGCTCAATCCCCAGGGGATGGCGGACCACTCGACCGATTATTGGAGCAACGACCGCACTTACGACGCGTCGAACGCCCCCTCTGCCGACATCCTGACCGGCACCGCGAAAGACGACGAGCTCGATGGCCTGGGCAACGACGATACGTTGATCGGCGGCGGCGGCGATGACAGTCTTTACGGCGGCAGCGGCGACGACATCCTGATCGGCGGAACCGGCGACGACTATCTGTCGGGCGACCAAGGCGCCGACGTCTATCGTTTCTCGGCCGGCTTCGGCCACGACGTCATCTCCCCCGGCGAAACGGGCCTCGACTGGATCGAGTTCGATTCAAGCCTGACGCCGGGCGATATCATGCTGGAACGCTCTTATGACCGCTGGGAAGGGGGCGGCCTCACCAATACTTTGCTTGTCCGTGTAACGGGCACCGAAGACGTTATCGAAATCCCCAACGTGTTGGGCGAGGAGCCGTACTACGGACTGGCCGGCATCCGTTTCGCCGACGGGACGATCTGGACAGGTGCCGACATCGTCGGCGCCGCGGTGCCCACGCCGGGAGTTAACCTGGAAGGCGCTGTCGCGAACGATACGCTCATCGGAACGGCAAGCGCCGACCTCCTCGATTCCGGCGGCGGTACCGATACCCTTATCGGCGGGGCAGGAGACGACGAACTCTACGGCGGCGATGGCAACGACATCCTCGACGGCGGAGCGGGCGGCGATTATTTCGAAGGCGGCGCAGGCTCGGACACCTATCGTTTCTCCGCCGGCTTCGGCAACGACGAGATCTGGGAGGAACGTGAAGAAGGCGCGGTGAATGCCATCGTTTTCGATGCCAGCGTCGCCGCCGCCGATATCGCTGTCTATTTCGCGCACGACAGCTGGAGTCTAATTCTGCAATCGGTCGGAACCAACGATTCCATCTTTATCGACGGCGCCTATGCGGACGAAGATTTAGGCATCGATGAAGTGCGTTTCGACGACGGCACGGTCTGGACTCGCGAGCAGCTCATCGCCAATGCCGTCGAGCTGCCGGGCAACCTGATCGAGGGTGATGAGACCGATCAGACACTCACCGGAAGCGCCTTCGACGACAGCATCAACGGTGGCGACGGCAACGAAACCATCATTGCTGCTGCCGGCAATGACGAAATATTCGCCGGCGCCGGGGACGACATCCTGATCGGCGGGGCCGGCGACGATCTGATGTTCGGCAATGCGGGCAACGACACCTATCGCTTCTCGGCCGGCTTCGGCTCGGATCGCGTCCTGGTCTCGGATTTCAACGGCGAAGATAGCGATGTCATCGAGTTTGACGCGACGATCGCCGCGGCGGACGTTCGCCTGACCTTGCAAGGCGAGGATATTAATTCGGGCGTGCTGCTCAGCATCGACGGCAGCACCGACCAGATCACGCTGCGCTTGCTCGATCAATTCGACGAAATCCATTTCGACGACGGCACCATCTGGACATATGACGACATCCTGTCGCGCCTTCAGCCGTGGCAGGGCGTGAACCTCTTTGGCGACCAGGGCACCGACATTCTCGGAACCAGCGGCTGGGATCGGCTGTCGGCCAATGACGACGTGGCTTCCCTTATCGTGGGCTATGCCGGCGACGATTTCCTGACGGGCTCGCGCGACAACGACATCCTTGATGGTGGAACCGGCAACGACGTGCTGCGAGGCGACGAAGGCGCCGACACCTACCGCTTCTCGGCCGGCTTCGGCCAGGACACCATCTACGATACAGAAAGCGGCACGGAGAGCGGCCCGGACGTCAACCATATCGTCTTCGACGCCACGATTTCGTCCGACGACATCATCATCGAGCACGAGCGTGCCGGCGATTTCCCGTGGTTCGACATCATTATTCGCGTCGCGGGGACCGAAGACCGCATCACGCTGAGCAGCGGCTTCGGCGACGCCGACTACGACATCGCCTTCGCCGACGACACGGTGTGGAATTCCGACGACATCAGGGCGCGCTGGAGCCAGATCGACCGCCCGTTCCAGGACGGCGACCATGGTGGCGGTCCGCTGATCGCCGGCCCGACCAACGACACGGTATATGGCTCGGACAACGACGACATCATCGAAGGACGCGGCGGCAACGATACGCTCTACGGCTTCGACGGCAACGACACCCTGATCGGAGGGACGGGGTCGGATCAGCTTTATGGCTATGGCGGCAGCGACGTCTACCGCTTCTCCGCCGGCTTCGGCGAAGACACCATCCACGACTCCGCCAATAGCGACGAGGCCAACGTCATCGAGTTCGACGCGACCATCGATCCGTCGCAGGTGAACGTGCTGTCCAATTCCTCCGATCTTTGGGGCACCTACTATCTGTCCATCGCCGGAAGCGAGGATCGCGTTTGGTTCTCGCGCAGCGGCTATGACCGCGTGATATCGGAAGTCCGCTTTGCCGATGGCACGGTCTGGACCGCGGCCGACATCGAGGCACGCCTGACCTATTCGGACAGGCCCACGATCACCACTTCCGCTGTCGGCACGCAATTATTCGGCAGCGCCGGAAGCGATACGCTGATCGGCGCTGACGGCGCCGACGAAATCATCGGCGGGGGGGCCGTCCAATGGCGAGCTGTCGGCGACAATCTGCTCGTCAATGGAAGCTTCGAGCAACTTGCCGCGGATGCCACCCCGGAGAGCTGGGGCTATTCGGCCACCACCATGCCGGGCTGGACCAGGGTCAACAGCACGCAGCCTGAAACGACGCTGGGCCTCGAACAGATCAATTCCGGCTACGACGGCGTCACCGCGACCGATGGCAATTACTGGCTCGAGCTCGATGGAACCGGCGACGGCGGCGGCGACAGCAACGTCCACATCGTGCAGGACGTCACCGGCCTTGCCGAGGGCGAAACCCTTCTCATCCAATTCGACCATGCCAACCGCACATGGGACACCGACGGCTCGTTCGATGTGCTGTGGAACGGCAACGTGGTTGCAAGTTTCAGCAATACCGGCCGCACCATGGTGCATTCCGGCGTGCTGGTGACGACGGTGGCCGGGACCAACCAACTCGGCTTCCGCGGCACCGGCTACCAGGACGGCGCCGGCGCTTCGCTCGACAATGTGAAACTCACGCGCGCGGAATCGTTCGCGAGTTCGGCCGTCGGTAACGACTTCCTGTCCGGCATGGGCGGCGACGATCTCATTCAAGGCGGAGCCGGCGACGACACGATCTCCGGAGGCACCGGGAAGGACACGCTCTACGGCAATGGCGGCAACGACGCCATCACCGGCGATGCCGGCGCCGACATCCTGATCGGTGGCAAGGGCGACGACTACCTGACCGGCGGGAACGGCAACGACGTCTACCGCTTCGCGGCTGGCGACGGTCAGGATACGATCTACGATTCATCGGGCACCGATCGGATCGAATTCGGCATTGGAATCGACCCCGCCGACGTCACCGTCGCGCTGGTCGGCGATCGGTCGACGCTGGCGGTCACCTTCCGCAATAGCGACGACCGCATCACCATCATCAACGGGTCGGTGAACAACGGCAGCGCCATCGAAAAATTCACCTTTGCCGACGGCACCATCTGGAACTTTGCCGATATCGCGGCGCGCTGGAAGACGCCGACCTCGGGCGCCGACCTCATTATCGGCACGGACGAAAGCGAAACCCTGGCGGGCGGCGCAGGCGACGATCTCCTCTACGCCTCGGGCGGCACCGACACGCTGCTCGGTGAGGCCGGCGACGACACCCTGTACGGGTCGAACGACGCCGACATTCTGGCCGGAGGCATTGGAAACGACGTGCTTCGCGGCGGGTACGGCGACGACATTTATCGCTGGGGTCGCGGCGACGGCAACGACACGCTTTACGACGATTACGGGATCGATCGCATCGAGATCGGCGCCGGCGTCACGCCCGACGACGTCAGGGTCACCGTGGTCGCGAGGAGCTTCGTCCTGCAGATTCGCGACACTGGTGAGGAACTCACGCTCACCGACGCCTACTCGAGACCGGACAACGCAATCGAGAGCGTCGCTTTCGCGGACGGTACGGTCTGGACGCTCGCCGAAATCTGGAACCAGTCCTTCACCGGTGGCGAAGGGGCCGACACCACGGTCGGAACGACCGGGCCGGACCGCCTCGAAGGCCGGGGCGGCAATGACAATCTCACCGGCCTCGGCGGCGACGACATGCTGCTAGGCGGCGACGGCAATGATGTGCTGAATGGCGGCCAGGGCGACGACCGTCTGGTCGGCGGCCATGGTGACGATACGCTCGGCGGCAACGGCGGTGCCGACACCTATGTCTTCGTGGCCGGCGACGGCGCCGACACTATCGCCGAATACGGTGACGAGGCGACCGATACCTTGCGGATCGAAGGCTACAGCCTGTCGCAAATCCGCTTCGGCGCGCTCGGGCAGGATCTCGTTATCCGCTTCTCCGGAAGCACCGACCGCATCATCGTTCGCAACGGTCTGGCTGATGGCGTCGGCGATCTGGTCGAAGCCTTCGACATTGCCGGCGACGGCGTCACGCTGTCGCTCGCCGACATCCGCACCCAGCTCGTCGACGACGTCGCCGTCAGCGGCGAATGGCTGGTCGGCGGCGCCACCGACGATTCGCTCGCCGGCGGCAACGGCGACGACTATCTGAAGGGCGGCGACGGGGCCGACACCCTCTCGGGCGGCGGTGGTAACGATCAATTCGGCGATCTTTCAGCCGACAGTTTCGTCGATACGCTGACCGGCGGCGCCGGCCGCGATACCTATTACTTCCTTCCCGTCCGGCAGGGCGCGGAGCCTGTCGTCGCTGACGTCATCACCGACTTCCAGGCCGGAGCCGACGGCGACGTGATTCGCCTCATGACCAGCAATCCCAATCCCTTCGAGGGCGGCAGTATCCGGCTGGCGCAATCGGGAAGCGACGCGGTCGTGCTGATGCGGACGACGTCGGGGGCCGATCAGGTGCTGGTGCGCCTGCTGGGCGTCGATTCCACGACGCTGACGTCCGAGAATTTCGACGGCGTTCCGGTCGCCATCGACAACTCGATCAGCATCAATGACGACGATGCCGGCCATGTGCTCAACGGCAGTGCGCTCGACGACCGCATTTTCGGCAATGGAGGCGCCGACACCATCTTTGGCTTCGCCGGCAACGACCGGCTCGCCGGCGGCGCCGACAACGATGTCATCGACGGCGGTTTCGGCAACGACCTGATCGCCGGCCAGGAAGGCGCCGACCATATCGTCGGCGGCGGCGGCTCCGACATCATGTCGGGCGGCAGCGGTGACGACGTCATCGTCGGATTCGGCGACGGCAGCTTCGCCACGGATACTGACGTGTTCCAGGGTGGAGAGGGCGATGACAGCCTCTCCGGCGGCACCGGCGCGGACATCTACCGCTTCGCCCGCGGTGACGGGCGCGACACCATCACCGATCTCGGCGGTAACGATCGCGTGGAGTTCGCCGCCGGTATCGTCGTCGGCGACGTGAGCGTGGTGCAGGCCGGTCGCGATGTCGAATTGCGCATCGCCAATGACGGCGGCCGCATCCGGCTCGCCGGAGCGCTCGACGGCGCAAGCGCGATCGAGACCATCGCCTTCGCCGATGGCACCAATTGGGACTGGAACGAAGTGCTGACACGATCCCTGCAGGGATCGGCCGGCGACGACACACTTGGCGCTCCCGTCACTTTCGCAAGCGCTGTCCTTGACGGCAAGGCGGGCGACGACGTTCTGCAGGGCGGCGGCGGGGCCGACACACTGATCGGCGGCACCGGCAACGACACCCTCAAGGGTGGTGCCGGCGACGATACGTATGTATTCGCCCGCGGCGACGGTCAGGACATCATCCTCGACACCGCAGGGACCAACACGCTCAGCTTTGCGGCCGGCATCCTGTCGACCGAGGTGCGCGCCGTGTACGGCGCCACGAATCTCGTGCTCGAGATCGCAAGCTCGGGCGACCGCATCGATCTCGGCTCGCCTGCGACGCCGGGCATGGGCGTTTCGCGGGTCACCTTCGCCGATGGCACGGTCTGGACCGAGGCGACCCTTATCGCGCTGACGCGAACTGCTACGGATGGCAACGACATCATCCGCGGCGATGACCTCGACAACGTCCTCGCCGGCGCAGCCGGCGACGACATCCTGTTCGGCAACGCTGGAGCGGACAGCCTCGACGGCGGCGCGGGGAGCGACCGCCTCGAAGGCGGGAGCGGCGACGACACCTATTTGTTCTCGGCCAATGGCGGTCACGACCGCATCGCCGATACCGCCGGCAATGATACGTTGTTGCTCGCCGCGGACATCGCGCCTGACGACATAACGGTCTCGCAGAGCCGGGACGGCAACGATTTCACGCTGGTCGTCAAGTCGACCGGCGCGCGCGTCGCCATCGAAAACGCACTCGGCGCCGGCGGGATCGAGTCGATTCGCTTTGCCGACGGCACGGTCTGGGCGACCGCCGACCTCATCGAGCGTGCGCCGAGTTTCGATGACGACGTGCTCACCGGGGATGCCGGCGCCAACGTCATGACCGGCGGCCTCGGAGACGATCATCTGTCCGGCGGCGCCGGCAACGACACCTACCTGTTCGCGCGTGGCGACGGCAGCGACGTCATCGATGACAAGTCGTCCTCGACGGGCGACCGCCTTGAGATCAGCGGCTATACCGCCGCCGAGGTCAGCTTCCATCGTCTTGCCGCCGACAGCGACGATGTCGCCATTCGCTTTGCCGGGACCACCGACCAGATCGTCATTGTCGACGCACTCGGCCCCAACTCCGCCGGGATCGAGACGGTCGCGCTCTCCGACGGAGCGCATTTCACCGTCGCCGACATGCGTCTGGCGATCCTCGCCAGCCTTTCGACCGATGGCAACGACGTCATCATCGGCACCGACGGCGTCGATACGCTGACGGGCGGCAAGGGCAACGATCTCCTCCAGGGCGGTTTCGGCAGCGACACCTATCTCTACCGCCGCGGCGATGGCGACGACCGGATCGATGCGGTGGAGTCGGGAGCGGACGTCCTGAGCCTGACCGACTACAACGTTGCGGACGTAGTCTCTGCGGTTCGGGCCGGTCCCGACAGCAACGATCTGGTCATCAGCTTCTCCGGAGCCGGCGATCGCGTGGTGCTGATCGACGCCCTGAGTCCGTTCAACAACTCAAATAACGGCGTCGCAGTACGTTTTGCCGACGGCACGGTCTGGGACCGCGATGCGATGCGGGCCCGCGCACTGTCCGACATCGATGGCGCCGGCAATGATAACGTCTACGGCTTCGACGGTGTTGACAGCTTCGCCGCGCGGGCGGGCAATGACCTGCTCTCGGGTGCTGCGGATGGCGATCTCTACCGGTTCGGTCGCGGCGCGGGCAACGATACGATCGTCGATTCCGGCACCTCGGGAACCGACACCGTCCAGATTCTTGATTTCGCTTCCACCGATGCGAGTGTCGAGCAGCTCTATCGCGGGTCTGACGCCATCGTCATTCGCTTCACCGGCAATGCCGCCGACAGCCTGACCGTGTTCGATGCGCTCTCGACCGACGCCAGGGGCGTCGAGAGCTATACCTTCGCCGGCGGCGTGACCTGGACCAAGGAAACCTTAAGGGAGTTGCTGGGCAACCGGGCGCCGACCGCCGTTGGCGACGGCTTCTTCTCCGTCACGACCGGCGTCGAACTTGTCATCAGCGGCTCCGACATCCTGCGTAATGACTTCGATGCCGATGGCGATGCGCTGGCCATCGTCGGCGTAGACGCCGGCGATAGCGGCATTGCCACGATCGATGGCCAGGGGAATATTCACTACACGGCGACCAACGGTTACTACGGTTCCGCCTCGATCAGCTACACGATTGCCGATGGCCATAACGGCTTCGCCACGGCCGCGATCGACCTCCGGGTGCGCCCGGTCGCAACCGCCTATCCGGACAGCGGCTTCACCGTCGCGGAGGACGGCTCGCTCGTGATCCGCGTCGAGCGGCTGCTGGCGAACGACCTCGATGGCGATCGTATGATCGTCGGCCAGGTCAATGGCGCGGTGAACGGGTCGGTGGCGCTGGCGAGCGACGGCAATATCACGTTTACGCCGACCGCCGACTTCAACGGCACCGCCGAGTTCACCTATGTGGCCAACACCCCCGAGGGTGGCCGCGCCGAGGCAAAGGTCACCATCCAGGTTACGCCGGTCAATGACGCGCCGGTCGCCCATAACGATACCGCCGAGGCGATAGCTGAAAGCACGAGCTTTACGCTTGATCCGCTCACTTTGCTCGCGAACGACACCGATATCGATGGCGACGGGCTCACTCTGCAGTCGGTCCAGTCCAACGCCGATGTCACCGTGACGATCGGAGACGATGATCTCATTCACGTCGCGCCGCGCGCCTTCTTCTGGGGCAATACCTTCTTCGACTACGTTGTCGCCGACACCAACGGGGCATCCTCGACGGGCCGCGTGAGCTTCACGGTCACTCCGGTCAACGATCCGCCGGAACTCCATGACGATCGCTTCGAGACCACCGATTCCGGCGATCCGATTCGGGAGGACAACCCGATCATCATCAGCGCCGCACGCCTGCTTGCCAACGATATCGAACATGACGGCGAGACGATGACGCTCACCGCGGTGCGCGAAAGCCATGGCGGCAACGCGGTGCTGCTCGAAAACAATACGGTTCTCTTTACGCCGACGGCTAATTTCAACGGCGATGCGTGGTTCGAGTATCAGGTCGACGACGGCCATGGCGGAATCGCCTTGGCGCGCGCGACGCTGGCCTATCAGGCGGTCAATGACCGGCCTGATGCACGCAACGACAGCTATACGAGCGAAGACTTGCCGATCCTGCGTGGTCTCGAAGACCATGCGATCGAGATTCCGATCATCGAGCTCCTGAAGAACGATTCCGATACCGAAGGCTTCGCGGTCCGGTTCGAGAGCGCCGGCAACGCCGTCCATGGCGATATCCAGGTTACCGACCGCGGCACCATCATCTTCACGCCCGACGCCGATTTCTGGGGCGAGGCGACCTTCAGCTACCTCATTTCCGACAACGAGGGCGAGGTCGACGGCGCAACGGTAACCATGTGGTTCGAGAATGTCGGCGATGCGGCGCCGGTCGCGCATAGCGACGTCATCTTTGTGAATGAGGATATCCCGTTCGTCATTCCGATCGCCGCGCTGCTGGCCAATGATACGGATATCGATCGCGATCCGCTCCGCTTCCTGGGCTGGCGTCTCTCCGAGCTCCTCGATGCCCTGACCTTCGGCGGCGATGCCGGTCAGAAGCTGAACGGCATCATCGAGTACGACGGCAACGGCAATCTGGTCTTCACGCCCAACCGCGACGCGAGCACGAGTTCGGGCTTCGTTTACAGGATTACCGACGACGCCGACGGCGAGGCCGAAGCCTATGTCGACATCGTCATCGTGCCGACCAACGACGATCCGACCGTCGGGCAGGATGAAGGCTTCGTGACGCCGCTCGACGCGCCGCTTGTGCTGCGCGTCAGCGACCTGCTCAAGAACGACTTCGACGTCGAGCAGGCCGACCACGATGGCGATGGCGTGATCGACGACGATCTGGACAATCCAAACCGCGCCCGCCCGACCTTCGTCGGCATCGACGGCGTTTACGATGCGGATGCCCTTGCCCTGGGGCAGCGCGTGTCGCGCGGGCAGGCCGAGGTGGTCGACTGGAACGGCGAGAAGTTCATCGTCGTGCGCTTCGCCGCCGGCTTTACCGGCAGTGTTGCGGTCGAATACCGGATCGCCGACACCGACGGTGCGACCGACACCGGCTTTGCGATGGCTTCGGTCGCCGACAGTTATAACGGACTGCTGCGCGGGACAGCGAAGGCGGACTACCTCGTCGGCACGGCCGGCTCCGACCTGATCCAGGCATTGGGCGGCAACGACTTCATCCTGGCCGGAGAAGGCAACGACACGATCGAGGCCGCCGGGGGCGACGATTGGATCGATGCAGGGGCCGGCGATGACTTGATCGACGGCGGCGATGGCGCCGACCACATCACGGGTGGCGACGGCTTCGATACGGTAAGCTTCCAGAACTCCGATGTCGGCCTTCGCGCCGACCTCGAATCCCGTGTCGGCCAGGGCGGCTACGCGCAGGGCGACACCTATATCGGCGTCGAAGCGCTGGTCGGCTCGCAATTCGCCGACCAGCTCGGCGGCGATGCCGGCGCCAACCGGCTTGAAGGGCTTGGCGGCAACGACCTCCTTGAGGGCCGTGGCGGCAACGACACCCTGTTGGGTGGCGAAGGCGACGATCTGCTGACCGGCGGCGCGGGCGCCGACGTGCTCGACGGTGGGGCCGGCAGCGACACGGCTGACTACAGCTTCGGCGCGACCGGCATCTCGATCTCGCTGGCGGCCGGCACCGCCCATGGCGGCGATGCCGAAGGCGATGTCCTGACCAATATCGAGAACCTCACCGGCACCGATGCCGACGACGTCCTCGAAGGCAATTCACTTGCGAACACCCTGTCGGGCGGTCGCGGCAATGATATCCTGACCGGCGGCGCCGGCGATGACACCTTGATCGGCGGCCGTGGCGCCGACCAGCTGGTCGGCGGCGACGGCGTCGATACTGCCGACTACACGCTCTCAGTGGAAGGCGTCATCGTCGACATGGCCAACGGCAGCGCCGGCGGCGGCGACGCCCTGGGTGATACCTTCTCCGGGATCGAGATCGTTCAGGGCTCGTTCCAGGACGACACGATTCGCGGTGACGCCGGTGACAATCGCATCCGCGGCGGGCGCGGCGCCGACATCATCGACGGTCGTGGCGGTTTCGACATCGCCGATTACAGCCGCGCCGATGAGGGCGTAGGCGTCAATCTCGCAACGGGCCTCGGCACCACCGGCGAAGCGGCCGGGGACCAGCTCGCCTCGATCGAGATGCTTGTTGGATCGCTCTGGGCCGACCATTTTGTCGGCAGCAGCGGCGACGACTGGTTCCAGGGCCTTCGCGGCAGCGACACCATCGCGGGCGGGGCGGGGTCCGACACCTACGTGTTCGGATTCGACGATGGCGAGGACGTCATCACCGAGCAGGGCGCGGAAACCGACGTCGACCGCCTAGTCCTGTCCTGGCCGATCGCGCCGAAGGACGTCTCGGTGATCCGCACCGGCAACGATCTGGTGCTCGAGTTCGAACGCCAGGACGGCTTCCTGACCGACGCCGTGCGTGTGACCGACCACTTCCTCGGACGCCAGACCGGCATCGAGGAGGTCGCTTTCACCGACGGCACGATCTGGTCACGCGACCGGATCGATGAGTTGCAGCAGCTTGGCCGCTTCAATGCCGCCGACGATATCGTGCATCTGGGCCTCGAGGACGTGCCGGTCATTATCGATCCGGCTACCCTGTTCGCCAACGACGCCGACCTCGGCGCGGCAGATCTCACGCTCGTCGGCGTCGGCAGCCCGGTGCACGGCACCGTGCATGTGCGCGAGGACGGCAAGATCGAGTTCCTCGGCGCGGCGAATTTCAACGGCGATGCTTTCTTCTCCTATACCGTTCGCGATCATTACGGCCGCGAGTCCACGGCCCGGGTCGAGGTCGATCTTGCGGCCGTCAACGACGCGCCGACGGCGGTCGACGACGCTCAGGTCTTCGGGGTCGAGGATCAGATCCTGCGTATCCGGATCGACACACTGCTCGCGAACGATTTCGATGTCGACGGCGACGCCGATCTGGAAGAACTTCGCATCGTCTCGGTCGCGGCATTGACCAACGCGGCAGGAGAGGCGATCGACAGCTACAAGGACCCGGACTACCGGTTCGAAACCACCAACGCGGCCGCGAAGATCGACGGCGACTATATTGAGTTCAAATTCCGCCCGGATTATTTCGGCGCGGCCGGCTTCATCTACACGCTGACGGATGCCAGCGGCGCCACCTCGACGGCCAAGGTCGAAATCTCGATCTCGCCGGTCAATGACGCGCCGCGGGACCGCGATACCTTTACCTGGATCCGCCTCGGACAGGATACCACCGTCCACGTCGCCGACTTGATGGCGAACACGTACGACATCGAGGGCGACAGCTTCACCTTCGTCGGCCTCCATGGCGGTGTTGACAACAATCCCGGCAACAATGGCGACGTTGTCTTCGATCAGGCGACCGGCACCGTCACGTTTACGCCCTGGTCGCTCGGGCCCGCGAGCATCGAATATGATGTCATCGATGCGCGCGGAGCGGCGGCGACCCTGACTTACGACTTCAAGGTCAAGCCGCTCAACGACCCGCCGAAGGCCTTCAACGACTACGGGTTCAGGACGCTCGAGGATCAAACCCTCATCATCGACCCTGCGGCGATCCTTGCCAACGACACCGACGAAAACGGTGACACGCTGGTCATCGAAAGTATCGCCCGGTTCGCCGACGGCGGCAAGATCCGGCTGCGCGACGACGGCATGATCGAGTTCCGGCCGACCTCCAACTACAACGGCGCGGCGGGATTCGACTACACGATCAGCGACGGCCGTGGCGGCACCTCGACCGCCCATGTCGCAATCACGGTTCTGCCGCGCAACGAAGCTCCGATCCTGCGCAACGATTTCGTGAGCGGGCTGGAAGACGGGCCGCTCTTCGTCATTCCCGCCGAGGCCTTCGGCAACGACATCGAGCCGGACGGCGATGTGCTGTTCTTCAAGCGCGCCGGCATACTGGGCGTCGTCGACCACCGCTACCTCTCGGCCGGTTTCGAGGTCAGCGCGGCGATGGCGGACGGCTCGGCGCTGCCGTCGTGGCTGCATTTCGATCCGGACACGATGCGCTTCACCGGAACGCCTCCGGCGGGAATGGATCCGGTTTCCGTTGACGTCTGGGTCAGCGATCCCGGCAACGGGCGGGTGTTCAACACGCGGTTCGAACTGACGGCAGGCGGCATCTCGAGCGGCTTCGACACCCGTTCCAAGGTCCTCGAAGGATACGAAATCCGCTCCGCCTTCGCCGTCGACTACGAATTCGACGCGACCGATCTCGACGAGAACACCACCGTCACGGCACATCTCGCAGACGGCTCGGCGTTGCCGTCCTGGCTCAGCTTCAACGCCGAAACGCTGCAATTCATCGGGACGCCGCCCGAAGGGACTACCGAGCCGATCGACGTTCGGCTCACCTTCACGCGTTTGGTTGAGGGCAGCGATCCGCTGACCTTCACCGACAGCGTGACGCTGGATCCGGCCGCGCTGGCGGCGGGCGTCACCTACGACAGTCAGATCACATTGTTCGACACCAAGGACGGCACGGTTTCGGCTTCGATCGTCGGCGGCCGTCCGTTGCCGGAGTGGCTGTCCTTCGATGCCGCTACGCGCATGGTCAGCCTTTCCGGCTTTGAGCCGGATGCAGATGCGCAGCTCGCGCGCCTGCAGGTCGTCTTTACGCCGGCGCCGCGCGTCCTGCCGGACGAAACTTATGCGTCGAGCGATCGTGGCTTCACGCTGGAATTCGTCGTCGATCCGCATGCCGATCTGGCAGGCCAGATGGCGGCGATCAACCATGCGCTGGAGGGCAATGCCTATTTCGCAGACCAGGGCCTGTTCGCGCTTGACCTCAAGGGATCGGGTGCGGTCACGGCGACGCGCGAGAGCGGCGCGCCGTTGCCCGATTGGCTGACCTTCGACCCCGCGACCCTCACCTTCTCCGGGATGCCGCCGGCCGGCTGGGTCGGCGCCGTGCCGGTCCGCCTCAATATCGCCGCGGGCAACGGCCACCCGGCGATGTCGGTGATAACCGAAGCCGTGGTTGACGATACGTTCAAGGTCGTCCCCTTCGCCGGCGTCTCCACGATCCTGTCGCCCGAGCAGATTCGCCTGGCTGTCCCGGTGGACTTCAACGGCACCGTCGTGTTGACCTACGACGCGACCGACGAGAAGGGCGGTACCTCCGCCAAGCCGGCGCTGATCTTCTATGACGTGAAGCCGACGCGCGAGCGCCCTGATGCCGCTACCGACGATTTGACGGGACGCGAGGGCCAAAGCACCCGCTTTGCGATCACAGACCTGCTGCGCAACGATTTCGATCGCGACCGCGATACCTTGCGCATCCTTGGGCTCGGGCAGCCGGGCAATGGCTCGCTCGTCATCGAACTCGCCCATATCGAACTCGCGCCGCCGGCCGGACTCGGCCAACTCGCCGGCGCAGTGTGGAGCGCGATGCTTGCTGACGGTTCGGCCCTGCCGTCCTGGCTCACGATCGACGCCGCGACCGGAGCGCTTTCGGGTGACGTGCCGCTGGCTCTCGCCGCGAGCCTCGACATCCGCTTCACGCGGACACTGGACGGTTCGAGCCAGAGCGGAACGCTGACCCAGCATTTCGACGGCAACGCCGGCGCCCATGCCGTCTATACGCCGGCGGATTCCTTCTCCGGCGACGATGGCTTCAGCTATGTCGTGACGGACGACCGCGAGGGTCCATCGACCGGCTCGGCCATCGTGCATGTCGCGGCCGTGAACGATCCGCCCACCACTGTCCAGGATACGGTCGCGGCCGTCGAAGATACGCCGCTTCTCATCGACCCGCAGACCCTGCTGGCCAACGACTTCGACGTCGACGGCAACCCGATCCGCTTTGTCGGCGTCGCCAACGCAGCGCACGGCACGGTCAGCTTCGACGGCACGCATATCTTGTTCACGCCGGACCACAACTTCGAAGGTGCGGCTTCCTTCGAATACATCGTCACCGACGACACCGACGGCTCGAATACGGGCAAGGTGAAGGTCAACGTCGTCTCCACCAACCGCGCGCCCATCGCCGCGACGGATGTATTCGAGACCGACGAGGACACGCCGTTCGAATTCACGACGGCGCAGCTGCTCGGCAACGACAGCGATCCAGACGACGACAGCATCACTTTCCAGTCGCTGTCGCGGAGCGCCAGTGGCGGGCGAATCGTCGAGCTGCCCGGTGGGCGCTGGCAGTTCGTGCCGAACGAAAACGTCAACGGTGCGGTCAACTTCAGCTATACGGTCACCGACGGTCGCAAGACCTCGACCGGAACCGTGACGTTCAATATCGCCGCGGTGAACGATGCGCCGATCGCCAATCCCGACGGGGCGGGGACGGGCAACGACCCCGAGGGTGTCTTCAGGACGAAACAGGACCAGGCGCTCGTTGTCGACTTCGCAGCGCTTATCGCCAATGACCGCGACGTCGAAGGCGACAGCTTCGAGGTCGTCGAGATCTTCGACGGCGATCAAGGCTCGGTCGTTCGCGTCGGCTCGACCGCCGTGTTTACGCCGGACGCCGGCTACATCGGCGATGCGGGCTTCCACTACCGTGTCACCGACAGCCATGGCGCCTCCAGCGTCGGCTTCGCGACGCTGCTGGTCGCACCCAACGTCCCGTTGCCGATCCCGGTGTCGGATGCCGGTTTCGAAGTGCTGGAAGACAGCTTTATTGACATCGACCCGGCTGCCCTGATGGCGAACGATTTTGCGCCCGATGGATCGACCCTGACCTTCGTTGGCATCGAGGGCGCAGAACTCCTCGCCAATGGCAAGTATCGCGTCACGCCGGCCGCGGACTTCAACGGCGAACTGGTGCTCCGCTATTCGATCAAGAACGAGCAGGACTTCCCGGTCTCGACCACGGTCACGATCAACGTCCTGGCGGTCGCCGACGCGCCGGTCGCGCGCCCCGACCAGCTGGACATGAGCGAAGACACGCCGCTGACGCTGTTTGCGAGCCAGCTTCTTGCCAATGACAGCGATGCCGACAGGCGGGCCTTCGTCCTCACCAGGATCGTGGCGGCCTCGGGCGTGTCCGTCACGGATCTTGGCTTCGGCCAGCTCCAGATCACGCCGGATGCCGATTTCAACGGACCGGCCTGGTTCGATTACGAGATCGAGGACAGCACTGGTCTGTCCGCGACGACGCGAGTCAATATCACCCTGTCGCCGGTCAACGACGCGCCGGTGATATCAGCCGTTCCCGTGCTCAAGGGCACCGAGGACCAGCACTTCAACGCGATCCTGCCGGCAGGATTCGTCACCGATGCGGATGGCGATGCGCTGTTGGTCGAGGTTCGTGGCAAGGATGGCGTGGCGCTGCCGTCCTGGCTGCAATACGACCGTCAGACGAGGATGCTGAGCGGCGATCCACCCGCCAACTTCAATGGCGCAATCCAGCTCGAAATCGCAGCTTCGGACGGAACGGCGCAGACCGTCCGGGAGCTTCTCGTTTCGATCGCGCCGGTCAACGACGCGCCGGTTCTGCTCCGGCCGCTGGAGGACCAGACGGGCCGTCAGGCCGAGCCCATCGATGTGACGCTCGACAGAACGGCTTTTGCCGATATCGACGGCGACACGCTGTCATTTACCGCCCGCCTGGCCGATGGAAGCCCGCTGCCGTCCTGGCTCAGCTTCGACGGCGTGCGCTTTACCGGAACATCACCCAACGACTATACCGGTGCACTCGACATTGAGGTGACGGCCAGCGACGGCGCGCTCACCGTAAGCGATGTGTTCCAGCTGACCATCGTCTCGGTCAACGTAGCGCCGGTCCTGGCGGCGCCGCTGTCCGATGTCACATCGCCCGAAGACATGCCGCTGTCGATCACGATCCCGGCCGGCAGTTTCACGGATGCCGACGGCGATACGCTGACCTATTCGGCAACGCTGTCCGACGGCGCCGCGCTGCCGTCCTGGCTGAGCTTCGACGGTACGCAATTCACCGGCACGCCGCCGGCGAACTTCCATGGCGCGATCGATATCAAGGTGACCGCCAGCGACGGCGTACGCTCGACGAGCGATATCTTCGCACTGACCATCGCGCCGGTGAATGACGCACCTGTCGTGGCAGTGGCGCTGTCCGATGTCACATCGCCCGAAGACACGCCATTGTCGATCACGATCCCGGCCGGCAGCTTCACCGATGTCGACGGCGATGCACTGACCTATTCGGCATCGCTGGCCGATGGGACCGCGCTGCCGTCCTGGCTGAGCTTCGACGGCACGACGTTCACCGGCACACCGCCGGCGAACTTCAACGGCTCGATCGACATCAAGGTGACCGCCAGCGACGGCGCACTCGCCGCGAGCGATATCTTCCGCGTGACTATCGCGCCGGTGAACGACGCGCCCGTGCTGGCGATACCGCTCGCCGACGCGGTCGTGCCAAAGAACGTCGCCATCTCGATTGCAATCCCGGCCGGCAGCTTCACGGATGTCGACGGCGATGTGCTGACCTTTATGGCGGCACTGGCCGACGGAAATCCGCTGCCCTCCTGGCTCAGCTTCGACGGCGTGCGCTTCACCGGCGCGCCACCGACCAACTTCACCGGCGTGATCGACATCAAGGTGACGGCCAGCGACGGCTCGCTCTCGGCGAGCGACATCTTCCGCATCACGATCCCGACGGTGAACAACGCGCCGGTGGTTTCGATCCCGCTGCCCGATGTCAGCACGCTGGAAGACTCCACGGTGTCGATTACGATTCCCGCCGGCAGCTTCACCGACGTGAACGGCAATGCGCTGACCTATACGGCAACGCTCTCCAGCGGCGCCGCGCTGCCGGCCTGGCTGAGCTTCAACGGCTCGCGGTTCACCGGCACCCCACCGGCGAATTTCAACGGCCTGATCGACATCAAGGTGACCGCCAGCGACGGTGCGCTCTCGGTCAGCGACATCTTCCGGCTGACCGTCACCCCGGTAAATGACGCGCCGGTGCTGGCGATCCCGCTGCCCGACGTGACCACGTCGGAGGATACCGCCGTGTCGATCACGATCCCGGCTGGCAGTTTCACCGATGTCGACAATACGCTGACCTATACGGCGACGCTCGCGAACGGCACCGCGCTGCCGTCCTGGCTTACGCTCACCGGAACCAAATTCACGGGCACGCCACCGGCGAACTTCTACGGTACGATCGACATCAAGGTCACGGCCAGCGATGGCTCGCTCTCGGCGAGCGACGTCTTCCGCCTGACGATCAATTCGGTGAACGACAAGCCGGTCCTGGCCGCACTGCTGGCCGACGTGACGTCTCCGGAGGATACCCCGGTATCGATCACGATCCCGGCCAGCAGCTTTACCGATGCCGACGGCGATGCGTTGACCTACACAGCGACCCTCTCCACCGGCGCCGCGCTGCCGGCCTGGCTCAGCTTCAACGGCACCCAGTTCACCGGCACACCGCCGGCAAACTTCAATGGCGCGATCGACATCAAGGTCACCGCCAGCGACGGCTCGCTCTCGGTCAGCGACACCTTCCGGCTGACTATCACGGCGGTGAACGACGCCCCGGTGCTGGCGATCCCGCTGGCCGACGTGGCCGTGGCGGAGGATACCGCCGTGTCGATCACGATCCCGACCGGCAGCTTCACCGACGTCGATAATACGCTGACCTATGCGGCGACGCTGGCGGACGGCACCGCACTGCCGTCCTGGTTGACGCTCACCGGGACCAAATTTACGGGCACGCCGCCGGCGAACTTCCACGGTGCCTTCGACATCAAGGTCACGGCCAGCGACGGCTCGCTCTCGGCGAGCGATGTCTTCCGCCTGACGATCAATTCGGTGAACGACAAACCGGTGCTGGTCACGCCGCTGCCCGATGTGGTTTTGACGGAGGATACTCCGGTTTCGATCACGATTCCCGCCGACAGCTTTACCGATGCCGACGGCGATACGCTGATCTACACTGCGACGCTCTCCACTGGCGCCGCATTGCCGGCCTGGCTGAGCTTCGACGGCACGCAGTTCACCGGCACACCGCCGGCAAACTTCAACGGCTTGATCGACATCAAGGTGACCGCCAGCGACGGTGCGCTCTCGGTTAGCGATATCTTCCGGCTGACGTTCACGCCGGTGAACGACGCCCCTGTGGTGGCGATCCCGCTGTCCGACGTGAGCTCGGCGGAGGATGCCGCAGTGTCGGTCACCATCCCGACGGGGCGCTTCACCGACCCCGACGGCAATCCGCTGACCTACTCGGCGACGCTCGCGGACGGCACGGCTTTGCCGTCCTGGCTCACGCTCACCGGGACCCGGTTTACGGGCACGCCGCCCGCAAACTTCAACGGCGCGATCGACATCAAGGTCACGGCCAGCGACGGCACGCTTTCGGCGAGCGACATCTTCCGCCTGACGATCTCGCCGGTGAACGACAAGCCGGTGCTGGCCGCGTTACTGCCCGACGTCACATTTGCGGAGGATACGCCGGTTTTGATCACGATCCCGGCCGGCAGCTTCACCGATGTCGATGGCGATGCGCTGATCTACACCGCGACGCTGTCCACCGGCGCCGCGCTGCCGTCCTGGCTGAGCTTCGATGGCACGCGGTTCACCGGCACACCGCCGGCAAACTTCAACGGCTTGATCGACATCAAGGTGACCGCCAGCGACGGCTCGCTCTCGGTAACCGATATCTTCCGGCTGACCATCACGCCGGTGAACGACGCCCCGGTGCTGGCGATCCCGCTGGCCGACGTGACTTCGCTGGAAGACGCCGCCGTGTCGGTAACGATCCCGGCCGGCCGCTTCACCGACGCCGACGGCAATCCGCTGACCTATACGGCGACATTGGCCGACGGCAACCCGTTGCCCACGTGGCTCACGCTCACCGGAACCCGGCTTGCTGGCACCCCACCGGCGAACTTCAACGGTGCGATCGACATCAAGGTCACCGCCAGCGACGGCTCGCTCGCGGCCAGCGATGTCTTCACCCTGACGATTATGCCGGTGAACGACAAGCCCGTCGCAGGCAATGATGGTCCACTCTCCGTCGTTCACGGCGACACATTGGCGATCGCGCCCGCAAGCCTGCTTGCCAACGACACCGATCTGGATGGCGATACGTTGACCCTGGTCTCGGTCGGTGCCGCGCCGAAGGGAACCGTTGTCCTTGACGCCAATGGCGTCAGCTATACGCCCGACTTCGGTTATGAGGGTGCCGACAGTTTCACCTATGTCATCAGCGACGGGGTGGCGGCGGCGACCGGTACGGTCCAGCTCGCCATCTCGAACGCCTTCGAAGGCTGGGTCCAGGGGACGACCGGCGTCGACACGCTTGTTGGCGTCAACGGCTCTCCGAACAGCATCTACGGGGGCAATGGCAACGACACTATCACCGGGGGTGACGGTGCCGACCGCCTTGCCGGCGGCGTCGGCAACGACACGCTCAATGGCGCCGACGGAGATGACTCGTTGTGGGGCATGGCCGGCAACGACGCGATCAATGGCGGCAATGGCGCGGACACGGCCTATTACAACGGTCTGTTGTCGAGCTACTCGATCGTAACCGGGGCCGGCACCGTTCAGGTCACAGACAACCAGACGGCCGTGAACGGGAACGATGGCGTCGATACGCTCTCGAGCGTCGAGAAGCTCATATTCCGCAACGGCGAGGGCGTAATACTCGCGACGCCGATCATCCTTGACATGGATGGCATGGGGGTCGGGACGACGACCGCCAGCCAGTCCTCAGCCATGTTCGATATCGACGGCGACGGAATTGCCGACGACACCAGCTGGATCGGGGCCACGGAAGGCTTCCTCTTCCTCGACCGCGACCATAACGGCACCGTCAGCGGCATTTCGGAGCTGAGCTTCATCAATGACGTGGCGGGCGCTCACTCCGATCTTGAGGGTCTGCGCGCCTTCGACAGCAACGCGGACGGTGTTCTCTCGGCCAGCGATGTCCGCTTCTCGGACTTCGGGGTATGGCAGGACCGCAATGGCGATGGCATTACCCAGGGCGGTGAGGTTCTGTCCCTGTCCGGAGCGAATGTGCGCTCGATCGACCTTGCGGCATCTGCGACGGACGCCGCATGGGACTTCGGCAACACGGTTATCGTCAATCGCGGGCTTTACACCCGCACCGATGGAGCGGCGATGGAATATGCGGATGCGGTGCTGACCACGCCGTCCACGCCGCAGCCGGTGGCCGCCGCTGCTCCTGCCTCGCCCTCCGAGACACCGAGCATGGCTTCGGCGCTCCAAATCCTGGCTGCGAGTCCGCCGGCCTCGATCGGCGATTGGCTCGGGCAGGCCGTGCTCGGGCAATCGGCATCGGCGCCACCTTCGTATTCAGGCGCCGGCACCCTCTCGTCAACGTCTTCGGCGGCGCCGCCGAGTATTGCTCCTGCCACGTCCGGGTCGGCTCAAAGTAGTGCGGACCAGCTCCTCGCACTGATGCGGCAGGATATGTCCGCGTTCGGCTCCAGCGTCGGTGATGCCGATATCACCTTGCGCAAGCCTGAAATAGCGCGGCCGATGGACTTCTTCGCCTGACGGCGCTTAAGGCTGAACCGCAATCGCGGAGTCGCAGAAAAGCGACCTTGCGATTGCCCGGTCGATCTTCCCACCATTCGCATAGATGGGAATGCTCACAAAGAAGTGAGGCGGCATGCAAGGGCAGTGTGTCTCCTTTCGCACCTGTTCATTCGTCCTGTATCCGGAGAACCGGAACGGAGATCTGGAATGGACAATTCTCGCTATCGCTGGGTGATTGTGGCAGCCGGCGGCCTGTTGGGCTGCGTTGCCATCGGCGGCATGTTTTCGCTGCCGGTTTTGCTGCAGCCGATCACACGGGATACCGGCTGGTCGGTTACCGGCGTATCCAGCACCATGACCATCGGCTTCCTTGCGATGGCCTTCGCCAGCATGATCTGGGGGACTTTGTCGGATCGGATCGGGCCGCGCCCGGTGGCGCTGACCGGCTCGATCGTCATCGCGGCAAGCCTGGCGCTGGCGGGCCGCGCAACGTCATTGATCGAGTTTCAACTCCTGTTCGGCCTGCTGACGGGAGCGGCGACGGCTGCCATCTTCGCGCCGATGATGGCCTGCGTCACCGGCTGGTTCGACACCCATCGCAGCCTTGCGGTGTCGCTGGTGTCAGCCGGCATGGGGATGGCGCCGATGACCATGTCGCCGCTCGTGGCCTGGCTCGTTTCCAGCCATGACTGGCGGACCACGATGCAAATCCTTAGCCTTGTCGTCGCGGCCATCATGGTTCCGGCAGCGTTACTGGTGCGCCGCCCGCCTGCGCTCGCAGGCGGTGCTGCCGCGTCCGTCGATGCAGGGCCGCAATCGGAGATGTCGCTCGCGCAGGCGATACGGTCGCCGCAGTTCATCATTCTTCTCGCGACGAATTTCTTCTGTTGCGCCACGCATTCCGGCCCCATTATCCACACCGTGAGCTACGCCATCAGTTGCGGCATCCCGATGCTGGCCGCGGTTTCGATCTACAGCATGGAGGGACTGGCGGGATTGGGCGGCCGCATTGCCTTCGGGCTGCTCGGCGACCGCTTTGGCGCCAGGCGCGTTCTCGTCGTGGGGCTGCTGGTTCAGGCGTTCGGTGCGCTGGCCTATGTCTTCGTGCGCGAACTTGCCGCGTTCTATGCGGTGGCCGCGCTGTTCGGCTTCATCTATGCCGGCGTCATGCCGCTCTATGCGGTGCTGGCGCGGGAAAATTTCCCGCTAAAGATGATGGGCACCGTGATCGGCGGCACCGCGATGGCGGGTAGTCTCGGCATGGCCACGGGACCGATTGCCGGCGGCCTGATCTATGACACCTTTGCTGGCTATGCGTGGCTCTATATCGGCGCGTGGGGCATGGGCCTCGGTGCGTTCCTGATGGCCTTGAGCTTTCGGCCGTTTCCAAAAGCGCGGGCTGCGCCAGCGCCGGTCTGATCGGTCGATGCAGCTTACGGGTGGCGGAAGAGCCGAACGTCGTCAAGTTGCATGCGCACGATGATTTTGGCCGGCCTTGAGCATCGTCGGGCGATCTGGTTATCACGAATACCGAATTTGTTCGCTCTTGAAGGCGCCATGTTTGCTGTCAGAGTGGGCAACCAGGTCCGGCTGACCGGACGGGTGGGAGGGAGTACATGAAGAATTATTGTTGTCTGGTCGCGGCTGCATTAGTCGCCGCGTTCGCCGCAGTTTCGTCCGTCCAGGCCCAGGACTATCCGTCGCGACTGGTGCGGCTCGTCGTGCCGCAAGCCGCAGGCGGCGGGACGGACACCTTCGCACGCGCCATCGGGCAGAAACTTTCCGAGCGCTGGGGACAGCCCGTCGTGATTGAAAATAAAGCCGGAGCCGGAGGCGTTGTCGGAACCGATTTCGTCGCGAAATCTCCTCCTGACGGATACACGCTTCTCGTCACCTATGAAGGCTCGCAAGCGATCAATCAGAGCCTTTATGAAAAACTGCCGTTCGATTCCCTCAAGGACTTCTACCCCGTTGCCACTATCGCAGTGACACCCTTCATCCTGATTGTCGGTCCGCGCGTGGAGGCAAAGTCGCTAAAAGAGTTCATTTCATTCGCCCGGGCCAATCCCGACAAGCTGAGTTATGGCTCCGCCGGGAACGGCTCTGTCAATCATTTGCTCGGAGAGATGCTCAAGACCGTGGCCGACATCCATCTCGTGCACGTTCCTTATAAGGGGGCATCCGCGGCAATAGCCGACGTGATGGGGGGACATGTCGATGCGGCATTCGCCAGCGTCCCGTCGGTGATTTCCAGCGTACAAAGCAATGTCGTCCGTGCGCTGGCGGTGAGTAGCGCAAAGCGCATTGCCGTAGCGCCGGATATACCGACCATAGCAGAAACGGGTTTTGAGAAATTTGACGTCAATCCCTGGTGGGGAATTCTGGCGCCTGCCGGGTTAAGCCCTGCCATTGCGCAGAAGCTGAACGCCGATATCGCCGAGATATTGAAGACGCCGGAGATGGTGGAGATCCTGGCAAAGCAGGGCGCCACGCCCTTGATCAGCTCTCCGGAGGCATTCCGCGACCTTCTCGCGCAAGACATCGAGAAGTGGCGGAAGGTGATTAAGGCTTCAGGAGCGACGATCAATTAGGCCGCGGCCATTGCCGTCGCTTGACTAGCGAGCCAACCCGCGCGTGCCAGCCCGGCGATTTGCGCTGGTCGACACTTCCGTTCGGCGATGGTAGTGAAACTTTGGTCTTCGCTTCAACGGCAAAAAAAGCCGCGCCGCGACGCGCGGCACAAAACAGACAGGGGAGAGACGCATGGCCAAGGCACCGCCTTCCGCCAAACGCGACCGCATCAAGGCGTTTACGCCGGCGCTGGTCGACTACACCAACGACGTTGTTTACGGCGATCTGTGGGAGCGCAAGGCGCTCTCGAAGCGCGACCGCAGTCTCATTACGGTGGCGGCGCTGGTCGCGACCTACCGGCCGGAGCAACTGGTGTCACATCTGACGCGTGCGATGGCCAATGGCGTCACGCAGGAGGAGATCACCGAAGTCATTACCCACATGGCTTTTTATGCAGGCTGGCCCGCCGCAATGTCGGCGGCCCAGGTTGCCTATACGGTGCTGGTCGAAGGCAAGGGGGAATGACGATGGCCAATGACGTTGTCGTCGGCTTCATCGGGCTCGGCACCATGGGTGGCAAGATGGCCACCAACATTCTCAAGTCCGGATACAAGGTCGTGGTGCACGACCTGCACCGGCAATCGGCGGGCCATCATTTGCAAGCGGGCGCCGAATGGGCGGATACGCCGCGCGCGCTCGCCGAGAAGTCCGATGTCATCTTTACCTCGCTGCCGGAGCCTGCGGACGTCGAGCGCGTCTCGCTGGGCGCCGACGGTTTGATCGAAGGCGTAAAAAAGGGTGCGGCCTATTTCGATCTGTCGACAAACGCGCAAAGCGTCGTGAAAAGAATTCACGAGGCCTTCGCCGCCAAGGGCGCGCACATGCTCGACGCGCCGGTGAGCGGCGGACCGTCGGGTGCTGCGTCGCGCAAGATGGCGATCTGGGTTGGCGGCGACAAGGCCGCGTATGACAGGCACAAACCCGTGCTCGACGCGATGGCTGATCGCCCATCCTATATCGGGCCGATCGGCACCGCGACGGTCGCCAAGCTCGTGCACAACATGTCCGGCTATGCGATCACCTGCGCGCTCGCCGAGACCTTCACCATGGGCGTGAAAGCCGGCATGGATCCCGTGGCGCTGTGGGAAGCCGTGCGCCAGGGCGTCGGCGGCCGCCGCCTCACCTTCGACGGGCTGCTCGATCAGTTCCTGCCCGGCAAATACGATCCGCCAAACTTCGCGTTAAAACTCGCCACCAAGGACGTCAAGCTGGCGACCGAACTCGGACGCGAACTCGGCGTGCCGATGCGCATGTGCAATCTCGCCTATGCCGAGATGCGAGAGGCGTGCAACCGCGGCTGGGAAGGGCGCGACTCGCGCTCGGTGATGCTGCTCGAGCAGGAGCGCGCGGGCGTCAAGATCGCGGCCGATCCGGAACGCGTGAAGCAAGCGGCGGAACGCGCGAAGTCCGGCTGATGCTCGCACCCGACAGGCCGTCGATGTTGTTGCAACAGCCGGGCCGGATGGGCCCGCTGCGGCTGAAGAACCGCGTCGTGATGGGCCCGATGGGGACCAACTTCGGCACTACCGACGGTTTCTCGACCGAGCGCGACAAGATCTATTATGCCGAGCGGGCGCGCGGTGGTGCCGCGATGATCATTACCGAGGCGATGGTGGTCTCCGGCAATGCCCGCAATCATCGTGCCTCGCTCTGCATCTTCGACGATCGCTTCATCCCGGGCCTCGCCGATCTGACCAAAGCTGTTCACCAGGCAGGCTCCCTGGTCTGCGGCCAACTCAATCACCGCGGCATGCTGCTGCGCCGCTCGGTTCTAGGCATGGAGCCGGTCGGCCCTTCGCCCGGGAAAAATCCGGCGACCGGCGACGAAGTGCGCGCCCTGACCAGGGACGATATCGCCGAGATTCAGGAGCAGTTCCTGGCCAGCGCCGTTCGGCTTTATCGCGCAGGCTATGACGCGGTCGAACTGCACGCAGCGAACGGCTATCTGTTCCAGCAATTCTTCACGCCGCGCCACAACAGGCGCGAGGACGACTATGGCGGTCCGGTCGAAAACCGCATGCGGCTGTTGATGGAGACGGTGCGGCTGATCCGTTCCGAGTTGCCCGGCTTTCCGATGATGGTACGATTGTCGGCGACCGAATATGTCGATGGCGGCTATTCGCAGGGCGACATCGTGACGCTGTCGAAGGCGCTCGAAGCCGCGGGCGTGATCGCGATCGATCTGTCGGGCGGCACCAACGAAACGCCCGAGCTGTCGCGCTATTGCATCCAGCCGCCGTCGTTTCCGCGCCGGTTCCTCGAGCCGCATGCGCGGCCGATCAAGGATGCGGTGAGCGTGCCCGTCATCATGGCAGGCCGGATGCTGACGCCTGAGGATGCCGAAGGCGTGCTGCAGGCCGGCAGTGCCGACTACATCGCGCTTTGCCGTGCGCTGGTCGCCGATCCGCATTGGTGTCTCAAGGCCTTCGGTGAAGTGAAGCGGCCGATCCGCCAGTGCATCTCGTGCAATGTCTGCTTCGAGCGGTTGACGCTGGAGCTTGACGTCGCCTGCGTCCAGAACCCGCTGATGGGCACCGAATTCGAAACGCTCGCGAAGCTCGAGCCGGGGCTCGAGGGAATCAGGAAGCAGGATACAAGCGTGCTCGTCATCGGCGGCGGCGTCGCGGGGCTCGAAGCCGCGCGTGTATTCGCGGCAAACGGCCATCGGGTCGAGGTGTGGGAGCGCGAACGCCAGGCCGGCGGACAGATGGACCTCGCGCTTGCGGCGCCGGACAAGGAAGACGTCGCGGGCGTGTGGATCTATCGGGTCGCGGCGCTGAAGCAATTCAAGGTGCCGATCCGGACCGGCATCGAGTCGACCGTCGACAGCATCCGCGCTTGGCGGCCTGACCTGATCGTCATCGCGACGGGCGCGGTACCGCGCGACGCCCCGTTTCCCGTCAATACGGATGTCCCGATGCTACAGGCGTGGGATGTGCTGCGCAGGCCGGAACTTATCCCCGAAGGTTCAAGCATCACCGTGGTCGGCGGCGGCATGGTAGGCATCGAGACCGCCGAGTGTATTGCCAGGCGCGCAAGTGACGTCGTAATCCTCGAAGGTCAAAGCGTCGTTGCGAAGGAAATGGCGCGCAATAACCGCTGGGACGTGCTGCTGCGCCTGCGCGACGCCAATGCGCGAATCGTCACCGACGCGCCGGTCGTCTCGATCGAAGGCGACGCGATTTTGTGCCGCAGCGGGCAGGATATCGTACGCCATCCGGCGGGCGACAGGATCGTGCTGGCGATCGGCGCGCGTCCGCTGCGCGACGTCTGCCGACTTGCCGACGAGGCCGGCGTGCCATGGGTCATGGCGGGGGACTGCAACAATGTTCCCGGCGATTTCCTCACCGCGATCCGCGATGCATCCATGATCGCATGGGCGGCGGAAGAGAAATTCCCGACGGTGCTCGACAAGATGCGTGCGATGAGATGAATTAAAAAAAGTGATAGGGAGGATCAACATGAAAAGCCATGTCGCAGCGCTCGCGGCTGCGTTGATGCTTGCAGCACCATCCGCGGCTTTCTCGCAGGCTGGCAGCAAGGGCGCCGTCAGGGTCGGCGTGTTGCTGCCGCTTACGGGCAACACGGCGTGGGCCGGCAAGACCAACCGCATCGCGGCAACCATCGCGGCCGAGGAAGTGAATGCGCAAGACCTCGCCGGCGGCTACAAGGTCGAACTCGTGTTCGGCGACAGCCAATGCGAGCCGCGGGCGGCGCACGATCAGGCGCAACGCCTGATCAGCCAGGAGAAGGTGCAGTTGCTGATCGGCGAATGGTGCTCTAGCGCGTCCATCGCGGTCGCACAGGTCGCGAACGACGAGAAGGTTCCGCTGCTGGTCAATATCTCGACCGCCGACCAGATTGCCGGCGACGCCGGGCCGTACGCGTTCCAGAGCTCGATGCAGAACCGCTACTCGCAGCAGCGTGAGGCGGCGCTGCTGCAGAAAGATTTCAAGTTCGATACCGTTGCGATCATCGTGGAGAATAACGACTTCGGCCTCACTTTCCGCAAGAACATGGTCGCGCTGATGGAGAAGGCCGGCAAGAAGGTCATTCTCGACATTACCCAGGACCGCAACGACACCAACTGGTATTCGACCATCACGCGCATCCCGAATGCAAAACCGGATCTCGTGATCGTCTCGATCTCGGCGGTGCAGGCGGCGAACTTCGTCAAGCAATACGCCGAGGCCGGCATCACGACGCCGCTGTTCTCCGACTATCCGCCGCCGCCGCGCATCTTCGAGCGTCAGGTAGGCATGCAGGCCGGCAAGATCGGCCTGGTGCGCGCGGCCTTCTTCGTCAAGAGCGAAACCAATACGCCGGCCCAGAAGGAATTCGTCGGCAAGCTCGAAGCGCGCGCGCAGAAGGAGCTGAACGAGGCGCATGACGTGACGTACTGGGACGTTGCGAGCTACGACGCGGTGCGCTTGGTGGCCGATGCGGTCAAGCGCGGCGGACCAAAGGCGGCCGATTATGTGCAGGCGATGGCAGCGACGAACATCGATCTGGTGCTGGGACATTACGAGTTTGACGAAAAGCGCGGCGCGAAACCCGACGGATTGAACTTCGTGTTCATCCGCACCAAGCCGGACGGCAGCATCGAAGTCGTTCAATAAGATGTTCGCCCAGATCCTCGTCAACGGTTTGGTGCTGTCCGGCGGCTACGCGTTGGTTGCCGTCGGCCTCACCTTGACCTTCGGCGTGATGCGCATGGTCAATTTCGCCGAGGGCCAGTCGGTGATGATCGGCGCGTTCGTCGCCTACACGACCGTGCCCTATGTCGGCTATGTCGGCGCGATTGCGGCTGCAATGGCGGTGAACGCCGTGCTTGGCATCATCCTGGAGCGCACCGCTTTCCGGCCGTTTCGCGGCGTCGAGCTCAACGGCCTGATCGCCTCGATGGGCATGTCGATTATTCTGGTAAACCTTGCCGAACTCGTCTGGGGCACGACGCCGCGGCCGTTCGAGACGATCTATAACGAAATATCGATCAACTTCGGCACGGTCGGCATCAGCGTGCAGCGCCTCATCTGCGTTGCCGCAAGCGCCGCTATCCTGCTTGGCCTGTGGTGGCTCGTCCAGTACACCAGCCTCGGCCGCAAATTCCGCGCGGTGTCCGAGGATCACGAAACCGCTTCCGCCATGGGCATCGACGTCAATCAGGTGTCGCGCCTGGCACTGGTCATCGGCTCCATGATGGCGGCCTCCGCCGGCGCGCTCACCGGCCCGGTGAACATGATCGCGCCCGACATGGGCCGCACCGAAATGCTCAATGCGTTCGCGGCGATCATTCTTGGCGGCTTCGGCAATGTGAACGGTACGATCCTTGGCGCGCTGCTGATCGGGATGATTCAGAGTTTTGGCGCCGTCTACATTTCGAACGCCTATTCTACCTCCATCGCATTCGGCCTGCTGGTGTTGACGCTGATCTTCTTTCCGCGCGGTCTGGTGCCCGAAAGGGTCGACGAGAATGTCTAGGCGTGTCCTGCCGATCGCGGCCGTCGCGATTCTTGCGACATTACCGCTCACCTTCGGCACGTTCTGGATTAACATGGTGATTACGGCCTTGATCTTCAGCCTCGCGGTCTTCAGCGTCAATCTGCTGACCGGCTTGACCGGGCTGTTGTCATTCGGACAGGCCGGCTTTGTCGGCGTCGGCGCCTACACGCTCGGCGTACTCGCAAAGCAAGGCCATCCGCCGATCCTGGCGGGGCTTTATGGCGTGTTACTTGCGATGTTATGCGGTTTCCTGCTCGGACTGCCGGCGGCGCGGCTGAAGGGGCATTATCTCGCGATCGGCACACTCGGCTTTGGTATTTTGATCTACCAGCTGCTTACCAATTCGGTCGACGTCACGCGCGGGCCGATGGGCCTGATCGGCATTCCCACAGGCGGCGTCGACAGGCAGACCTGGTACCTCATCATGCTTGCCGTGTGCGCGGCGGTGCTGGTCGCGCTCGCATATGTCGACCGTTACAGCGCGCTGGGCGTCATCCTGAAGATGGTGCGGCACGACGAGGTCGCCGCCCAAGCGAGCGGTATCAACACCTTCGCCGTCAAGCTGATTGCGTTCACGGTTTCGGCGGGCCTTGCCGGATTGTCCGGCGCCCTGTTCGCCGCCTATGTGCGGTTTCTTACGCCTGACCTGTTCAATGAGCAGGAGTCCTTTCGCTACATGATGATGGCGGTGGTCGGCGGCATCGGCAGTCCGCTGGGCGGTATCATTGCCAGCCTGATGCTCACCATGATCCCGGAAGGCTTGCGGATGCTTGGTGAGGATAATTATCGGCTGCTGGTCTACGGAACCATGGTTCTTTTCGTGCTCTGGTTTTTGCCCTCCGGCATCGGCGGCCTCATCGATCGGCTGCGCAAATGAGCGTGCTCGAGCTATCCTGCGTCTCCAAGCGTTTCGGCGGGTTGCAGGCGCTGAGCGAGCTGAGCCTGTCGGTTTCGCCGGGCGAAGTGCTCGGCCTGATCGGCCCGAACGGAGCAGGAAAATCGACGCTGGTTTCCTGCATTACGGGCGTACTGCGCATCGATGGCGGCACCATCCGCTTTCAGGATCACGATATCCAACGGCTGCCGCCACACCGGCGATCGCGCCGCGGCATCGCACGCACATTCCAGAAAATGCGACTTGCGGATCAACTGACCGTCTACGAAAACGTCGCGGCCGGGCTCGCGAGCCATTGGTTCGCGCGTGCGAGCGGATGGCTCTCTGCGTTCCGGCTGCTGTCGGCGGCAAGCGTTGCTGAGCCGGTAAACCGCACGCTGGAGCGGGTCGGGCTCGGTGATGTCTCTCGTGCGGTCGTGAAATCGCTGCCCTTCGGCCAGCGCCACTTTGTCGAAATCGCGCGCGCGATCGTTTCCGAACCGAAGCTGCTGTTGCTGGACGAGCCTGCGACCGGTCTGACCGAGCGCGAGCGCGAACGCCTCGCTGCGCTGGTGAAGGACGTTGCGGCGCAGGGCTGCGCGCAAATCCTTGTCGAGCACGATCTCGAACTGGTCGGACGCCTTTGCAATCGCGTGACCGTCATCAATCAAGGGCATCACATCTTCACCGGCACGCCGGCGGCGGCGCAACGGGACGCGGAAGTGGTGCGCGCCTATCTCGGCATGAACCAGCTCATCAGCGGAGGCGCGGATGACACTCGCGGTTGAGAACCTCTGCGCCGCCTATGGCGAGATCGAAGTGCTGCACGGCGTGAACCTCGCGGTCGAGAAAGGCGAAATAATCGCGTTGCTCGGCGCCAACGGCGCCGGCAAGAGCACCACCATCAAAGCGATCATGGGACTGGTGAGACCATCCGCGGGCCGAATCCTGCTGGACGGGCGCGATCTGTCGGGCCAGGCCGCGCATCTTGCCGCCCGCGCCGGCATCGCGCTGGTCCCTGAGGGCCGCAGGATTTTCAGGAAAATGACGGTGGAAGAGAACCTGCAAGTCGGCGGTGTGGTGCGCAGCAGTGCCGAGGTGCGCGAAAAACTCGCCGACGTCTATGCGCTCTTTCCGAGATTGGGTGAGCGCCGCCGTCAGGTCGGCGGCACGCTGTCGGGTGGCGAGCAACAGATGCTCGCGATCGGCCGCGCGCTGATGTCGCGTCCGGACTTCATCCTGATGGACGAGCCGTCGCTCGGCCTTGCGCCGCTCGTCGTCGAGAGTGTGCACCAGGCGATCGACCGGATTCGTCGCGAGATGGGTATCGGCGGTATTCTGGTCGAGCAGAACGTCGCAGTCGCGCTTAACCTCGCGTCCCGCGCTTACGTGCTGATGCGTGGATCGGTCGTGCTCGAGGGCGACCCGAAGACGCTGGCGGCCTCGCCGCAGCTGAAGGATGCCTATCTCGGCATGGCGTCCGTGGACAATGACACGCCGGTTTGAAGCGAAACGAGAGAGATCATGACCGAAATCGATTACGAGCTGTTTGCCATCCGTTACGCCACCCGCGACGCGCAACGTAGCGCGCACTTTATCGGCGGCGATCCGCATGACGGGCCGATGCCGATGGATTACTTCGTGTGGGTGGCAAAGGGCGACGACCGGACGTTTATCATCGATACCGGCTTTAACGCCGAAGTCTCCGAAAAGCGCAAACGCACATTCTTGCGCTGTCCTGTGGAGACGCTCGCTGCGCTCGGTATTGATGCGAATGCGGTTGAAGATGTCATTCTCACCCATCTGCATTACGACCATGTCGGAAATTTCGACCGCTTTCCGAAAGCGCGGTTCCATCTGCAGGAGCCTGAACTGGCCTATGCCACCGGGCGCTACATGCGCTATCCGCGGCTGTCCCATTCGTTCGAGGTCGAGGACGTATGCGGGATTGTGCGGCTGAATTATGCCGGGCGCGTGATGTTCTACAACGGCGATGCGGAGCTTGCGCCCGGTCTGACGGTGCATGCGGTGGGCGGCCATTCGGCGGGGCTGCAATTCGTCCGGGTCAAGACCCGCCGCGGATTTGTCGTGCTCGCCTCTGACGTCACACATTTCTACGAGAACATGGCAAGCAGCCGACCGTTCACGACGGCCTTCCATATCGGAGAAATGCTGGAGGGCTTTGACAGGCTGATTGCAGTTGCGCCGGACGAGGGCCACATCATTCCGGGGCACGATCCCCTGGTGATGAAGCTCTATCCGGCCCCCAGCCCTGAGCTCGAAGGTGTTGTAGTGCGCCTGGATGTGTCGCCATCCGGCGCAGCACCAAGCCGCGCGGACCATTCTTCACCAATGAAAATCAAAGGTGTGAAACAGTGCTAGAATGTGGGGCAAAACGCCAACGACTAAGGGAGGTTACGTGAGGATCTGGAGAGCATTGATTGCGGCCCTCGTGATCGCGATCGCTCCGGCCGTCGCGCACGCGGAGGTGACAGAGCTGAAAATTCCGCTTGGAGCCGGCGGCTTCGGCTTTCTTCCGCTGCACATGATGCAGAAGTACAATCTTGTCGAAAAGTACGCGGAGGAAGAGGGTCTCAAGGTCACGGTCATCTGGTCCAGTATGGGCGGGCCTGCGGTAATGAACGACGCGCTTCTCTCAGGCTCGGCGCACTTCATTTCAGCGGGGCCGCCGGCCTTTCTCACCTTGTGGGACCGCACCCGCAGCAATGTGGGCGTGAAGTCCATCGCCGCCATCAGCTCGATCCCGATGCGCCTGAACGCGCGCGTTGCCCAGTTGAAGTCGCTGGACGAAATTACCGGCGGCCAGAAGATCGGAGTTACCGCCGTCAAAGTGTCGATCCCTTCCATTATCATGCAGATGTATGCGGAGAAGAAATACGGCCGGGATATGGTGTTCCGCTTCGATCCCAGCACGGTCACCATGGCCCATCCGGACGCGCTGATCGCGCTGACTTCGGGAAATAGCGAGATCGTCGGTCATTGGGCTTCCGCTCCTTTCGACCAGCGTGAGCTGAAGGACCCGGCGTTTCGCACAATCATGAATTCCGATGATGTCATGGGCGGCTCGACCACCTTCACCATGATGTCCACCACCACCAGGTTCCTGGCCGAAAATCCCAAGGTGACCGCCGCTGTCCTCAAGGCGCTGAAGCAGGCGCAGCAGATGATCGCCGAGGACAAGCGCAACGCCGCTTTGGTGCTGCTCGAATCCATGGGCGGCAAGGGATGGAGCGTCGACGAACTGGTGGCGATTCTGAACGATCCCGGCACCAAATATACGACGAAGCCCGAGAACGTTCTCAAATACGGGATTTTCATGAACGAAATCGGCTCGCTCAAGAACAAGCCGGTATCCATCCCGGACCTTTTCTTCGATACGCCGGAAGTTGCCGGCGGCAATTAGGGCGTGATGAATTTAGGCTGGGCGGCTCTTACCCTCCGCTGGAGGGGGGCGGCGAGCATCGCCAGATGCTCGACGGGGTGGGGTGACAGTCTCCGCCCCCGACACCGCTCGCGGGGATAGACTGTCACCCCACCCCGCCGACCCTCCCCTCCAGGGGAGGGTGACCTGAGCGTCATGGCGATCGACTTGAAACCATCATGCTCAAGCGCCGCGCGGCTCTATTGCGGGGTAATACCAGCATCCCTGATGATCCGGCCCCATCGTTCAATCTCCAGTTTGAGCAGCCGTTCCAGCGCCGCGGGGGTCGCGCGCTCGACTTCGACCGGGCTCATGCTGAGTTCGGCGAAGCGGTTGATCAGGGCCGGGTCTCCGAGCGCCTTCTGCAGGGCGTCAACAAGCGCATCCACGATGGGCTTCGGCGTGTCGCGCGGCGCGTACATGCCGTACCAGGTCGTGACGTCGAACGCCGGTAGGCCGGCTTCCGCCGAGGTTGGCAGGTTCGGCAGCGTCGGGACACGTTTCTTGCCGGTGATGGCATAGCCCGGGATGGTGCCGGCCTGGATATACGGCGTCGGCCCGGTCGCGGGATCGCAGTAGACGTCGATGTGACCCGCGATCACATCGTTCAGCGCCGGTCCGCCGCCTTTGTAATAGGCTGCGGTGAGTTTGGTTTCGATGGCGCTCATGAACATCAGCCCGCAGAGATGCGAGGCGGAGCCGAGACCTACATTGCCATAAGTGAGCTTGTCGCCCTGGGCGCGTACATAGGCCACCAGTTCCTTCAGGTCCTTGGCGGGAAAATTCGGGCGCGCCACCAGGATCATCGGCACGTCGGTGACCATGCCGATGGCTGCGAAATCGCCGACCGGATCGAACGGCAACTTCGCGTAGAGCGCAGGCGCCGTGGCCTGGCCGACATGCATCAGCAGCAGAGTGTAGCCGTCGGGCACAGCCTTGGCGACCCGGTTGGTGCCGATGGTGCCGCCGGCGCCGACGACGTTTTCGATCACCAATGGTTGCTTCAGTGTTGCGCTCATGGAACTTCCGAGCAGGCGCGCGATCACATCGCCGGGACCGCCGGCCGAGAACGGAACGACCAACGTGATCGGCCGGTTCGGATATTCCTGTCCTAGCGCCGGCGGCGTTGGCGACAGCAGCAGCAACAGAACAATTGTCTTGACCAACTTCATCGCGTTTCCTGTCTGTCACGGCGCGGACGATTGTTCGATCATGCTGAGCGCGGCCACCGCCGCAGCCTTTACATGATCGACGCAGCGTTGCTCGGCGAGGTCGGGATCGCCATTCTTGATCGCGCGCCAGATCGCGGTGACCTCGCGCAGACTCTTGTTGATCCGCTTTGGATGTGACATCGAGGTAATTCGCAACAGCGTGATCCGGTCGTGCAGCGGCCGAAGCATGCGTTCGATGAACGCATTCTGACAGCCGGCGATCAGCGCCGCATAAAACTCCGTCTTGGCTTCAAGGGCTGCCATCAGGTCGGCCTCGGCGAACGCAGCCTTCAACCCGGCGAGCGCCTCTCCGATCCTGCGCACCACGGCAGGGTCGTGCAAGCGCGCGCATTCGCGTCCGGCAAAGCCTTCGAGAACCGCGCGCGCCGCGTAGAGCTGCCTTGCTTCCTCAAGACTGATGGTAGAGACGACGGGACCGCGGTGCGGGACCGTGCTGACGAGGCCGTCGGCCTCCAGCAGCCGAAGCGCCTCGCGAATAGACGGCCGGCTGACGCCGGTCATCTCGCAAAGCTCGCGTTCGACCAGGCGCTGGCCCGGTTTCAAGGTTCCGGACATGATCGCCTCGCGCAGCTTTTGCGCGACCATCGAGCGGACGGTTGGAACGTCTTCAATCCGGAGCGTGGACTGCAATTCAGTGTTTCGCCCCGACCTTTCAGCCATTGGAGTTCTCCACAAGGATCGATCGTTTGCGCTCATGCGACGGACCAGCCTCCGTCGATCGGCAGCACGGCCCCCGTGATGTCCTGTGCAGCCGGGCTCGACAGAAAGACGACCATCGCGCCGACGCCTTCCATGGCGACGAACCTCCCGTTCGGCTGGCGCGCCGCGAGATAGTCCCGCGTCGTCTCTTCGATCGAGCGGCCTTCGCTGACCGCGATCGATGCAATCTTGCCCAGGATGGCCGGCGTCGGCAGCGCGCCCGGTGCGATGGCGTTACAGGTGACACCCGCGGCGGTCGTTTCGATCGCGACCGCCCGGGTCATGCCGACGATGGCAGTCTTGGTCGTCACGTAATCGATGCGGTCGGCGACGGCGCGGGTCGAATAAATCGACCCCATGTTGATGATGCGGCCCCAGCCGCGTTTCTTCATGCCGGGCAGTGCAAGACGGATCAGATGGAAGGGCGCCGACAGATTGACGGCCAGCGCTTCCTCCCATCGTTCCGGTGCAAATTGCTCGACCGGTGCGAAATGCCGGACCACCGCGTTGTTCACCAGGATATCGATGGCGTCCAAGCGGCTGAGCAGGTCGACCATCATGGCTTCGATCGACGCGCGCTGCGACAGGTCTGCCGCAACGCTTACCGCCTCGACGTTAAAGCGAGACCGAAGACGATCCCTTACCTCTTTCGGCTCGACCAGATCGTGCAGGATAATATTGGCGCCCGCGCCGGCAAGGTTTTCCGCAACGGCCAATCCGAGGCCGGCGGTCGCTCCGGTCACGAGAGCCCATTTGCCTTTCAACATCGGATACGAACCCCCGCTAGCTCTTGGGCCAGAACGGCTGGGCCAGCGCCAGTTGCGGCGGGAATACCGTGACCGGTATCCCGGATTGCCACTGCACGATGGTCATGCCGGCGCCGACGCGTCTGCCTTTTTCATCGAACTTGATTTCGCCGAGCGGATAATATTTCGAGGGACCGGCATCCATCGAACGGAGCGCATCGGCCACGGCGACCCGGTCGGCCTTGCCGGCCGTTTCGAGCGCGTCCTTGATCACCCACATGTCGGCATAGGTGGAAATCGCGTTCTGCGTCATCCAGGGTTCGTTGTAGCGGGTCTTGAGTTCGGCGATCAGCGCCTCGTGACCCTTGGCGCCCCAGCTTGCGACGCAGGTGAGCACGCCCTGCAGCAATTCCGGGCTTACGGTCTGCAGCATGTCGGGTTCGGCGATGGCGATGCCGAACGAGATGGTCGGAATCTTGCCTTGCCCCATACCGAACTCGTTCATCTTCTCGAGCAGCAATTTTGCGTCGGAAATCACGGTCGGAAGGAAAAACAGCAGGTCGGGTTTCGCCGCGCGAACTTTTTGAACCAGCGAGGTGGCGTCGGCGAGCGGTGGGGTAAAAGTCTCGTCGACGATCAGCTGCAGTCCGTTCTCAGTGAGCAAACCCTCTCGCATCGCCTTTGCCGAAGCAATCGATGCGCCGGTGTTGTCGGTGATGATCGCAACCGTTTTTGGCTTCTTGCCGGAAGCCGTTTCAGCGAGCTTGATGATCTGCGGCAAGGCCTGCTTTGCCTGCGAACTCGCGGTCGCGGCGGTCTGAAATACGTATTTGAAGCCGCGGTCGGTGATCAGGTCGGAGTAGGACAGCGTGAGAACCGGCAGGTTGGCGCGCTCCGTGACCTCGGTGACCGCGAGCGTGAATGAACTCAAGTAAGCCCCGCTCGCCGCCACCAGATCGGGCTCCTGCGCGACCATGCGCTGCGCGGCATTTTTTGCCTTCTCCGTGGTGTCGCCGGAATCCAGCACCGTCAGCTTCAGCTTGGCACCGCCGAGCGACTTTACGCCGCCCTGCGCATTGATGTGATCCACCGCCATCTCGGCGCCCTCGCGCATCACCGTCCCCGGACGCGCATAAAGGCCGGAGATCGGCACCAGCAGCCCGACCTTCACGTCGGACGGCTGTTGCGCCCATGCGCGAGACGACATCAATCCGATCGATGCGCCGGCGAGCAGCGTGCGTCGTGTGATCTTGCTCATGACGATTGCTCCTTTCAGGATTTCTTCGGCCAGAACGGCGCGGCAAGCGCAAGGTCGGGTGGGAATACCGTGACCGGCACGCCGGACTGCCATTGCACGATCACCACGCCGGCGCCGACGCGGCGGCCCTTTTCGTCGAACTTCAGTTGACCGCCGGGGTAATGTTTCGAAGGGCCGCCGTCCATGGTCCGGAATGCTTCCGCAACCGCGAGACGATCGGCCTTGCCGGCCTTTTCCAGCGCCGCCTTCATCAGCCACATATCGCCATAGGTCGAGATGACGTTCTGCGTCATCCAGGGCTCCTTGTATTTTGCCTTCAGTTCCGCGATCAGATCCTCGTGGCCCTTCGAGCCCCAATTGGCGACGATGGTCATGATGCCCTGGACGACGTCAGGACTGACGCTTTGCAGCATGTCGGGTTCTGCAATCGTGATGCTGAAGGAGACCGTCGGAATCTTGCCCTGACCCAATCCGAACTCGCTGATTTTTTCCAGGCCGAGCTTGGCGTCCGATACGGCGTTCGGCATGAACAGCAGCAAATCGGGACGGGCCGACCTCACCTTCTGGATCAGGGGGGTGGCATCGGAGAGCGGTGGCGTCCAGACTTCCTCCACGATCAATTGCAGGCCTTCCTGCGCAAAAATCTTTTCCTTGAGCGCCTTGGCGGTCGCAACCGAGGTCGCCGTATTGTCCATCAGCATCGCCACCGTCTTCGGGCGCTTGCCGGATGCGGTTTCCGCAAGCTTCATCAATTCGGGCAGGCCGAGCTCCGACTGCCGGCTCGCAGGTGCCGCGGTCTGGAAGATGAATTTGAAGCCGCGCTCGGTCAGCAAATCCGAATAGGACAGCGTCAGCACCGGCAACTCGGCGCGCTCGGTCACCTCGGTCACCGCCAGCGTGAAGGAGCTCAGATAGGCGCCGGTCGCAGCCACAAGGTCGGTCTCCTGCGCCACCATGCGCTGCGCAGCATTCTTGGCTTTTTCCGTGGTGTCGCCGCAATCGATCACGACGAGCTTCAGCTTGGCGCCGCCGAGCGACTTGATGCCGCCTTGCGCGTTGATGTGCTCGACGCCCATCTCCGCGCCCATGCGCATGACCTGGCCCGGCCTTGTATAGATGCCGGACAGCGGCACGATCAGGCCGACCTTGACCTCGGCCGGCTGCTGCGCCCGCGCCACCGTCGACAACCCAATAGCGGCGGCGCCAGAGAGCACGGTCCGCCGCGTCACCGCCGTCTTCGATTTGCTGTGCTGAGTCATTTTCGATCCTCCCGTTGGGTCCATTGATTTGATCGTTGATTACATGCCGAGATAGGCCCTGCGCACGCGGTCGTCCGCACGCAAGGTCTGATTGTTGCCTTCGAGCGCGACGCGGCCTGCCTCGAGGACGTAGCCATGGTCGGCGGACTCAAGGGCTTCCGCCACGCGCTGCTCGACCAGCAGGATGGTCAGGTTGGATTGCCGGCGGATCTCGATCAGCCGCTCGAAGATGAAATCCGCGATCGTCGGCGCGAGACCCATCGAGGGTTCATCCAGCATCAGAAGTTTGGGCGAGGATGCGAGTCCGCGCCCGATCGCCAGCATCTGCTGTTCTCCGCCGGACAGCGTGCCGGCGAATTGGCCGCGGCGCTCGGCAAGCACGGGCAGCCATTCGAAGATGCGCTCGATATTGCGCGTCCAGTCGCGGCGGCCAGCTTCGGTCATCGCGCCCATTTCGAGATTTTCCATCACCGTGAGCGAAGGAAAAACCTGGCGCCCTTCCGGGACATGCGCGATGCCGAGATGCGCGCGTCGGGACGGCTGCACCGACAACAGGTCGGTATCCTCGAATGTGATCGCTCCGGCGGTTGGACGTACGATCCCGGAAATCGTCTTGAAGAGCGTGGTCTTGCCGGCGCCGTTCGGTCCGACGATCGCGACGAATTGACCGTAATCGACTTTGATCGAGATGCCGTTCAGCACGGGAATTGCCGAATAGCCGGCGGTCAGCCCTTCAACGCGGAGCATAGGCCACCCATTTTTTGCCGAGATAGGCCTCGATGACACGGCTGTCGCGGGTGACGGCTTCCGGCTCTCCCTCGACGATGACGGCACCATGGTCGAGCACGAGGAAACTGTCGACCAGGCGGACCATGGCCTGCATGGTGTGCTCGATGATGGCGATGGTCATGCCGTCGCTCGCGAGCCGTTGAATTACCGCGACGACCTCGTCAGCCTCGTCATGCCCGAGGCCTGCCAGCGTTTCATCGAGCAACAGGATACGCGGTTGCCCCGCCAGCGCGCGGGCGATCTCCATCAGGCGCAATTCCTTGGTCGTGAGTTCGCTGGCGATGCGCCCGGAAATATCCGACAGGCCGACGCGGGCAATCGCTTCAGCCGCCAGTTGCCTCGCCTCAGTGTCCGTGCTGGTCCGGACATAGGCGCCGACCACCACATTGTCGGCGATCGACATGCGCTGGAACGGACGCATGATCTGAAATGTTCGGCCGATACCAGCCCCGCAGAGTTCGTGCGGCTTGCGGCCCGACATGTTGCGGCCGTCGATGAGAATTTCACCCTGGTCGGGTCGCATAAATCCGTTCAGCAGGTTGAATACCGTGGTTTTGCCGGCCCCGTTGGGACCGATAATTCCGAGGATCTCGTTGCGCCGCAGTTTGAAGCTGACGTCCTGGACGGCCTTCAATCCGCCGAAGGCGCGCGACAGGTTGCGGACCTCAAGGACTATGTCCTCTGTCTCCTCTGACTGTTGCGGACGTGATCGTTTCGGTGCGGCGACGACGGGAGCGGCGAGCGGAGTTTCTGGCGCGCGGGGCGGTGCGGCAACTAGCGGCGCCGACCGCTTGCGCAGGAGATCGCGCACTTTCCAGAACAAACCCTCCGGAGCGACGAGGATGACGCATATGATCGCGAGACCGAAGATCACGCCCTGAATGCCGGGAAGGCGAGAACCGGCCTCGGCGTTGAGCGTTTCGGCCAGCGGAATGAGGATCACGGATCCGATCACCGGTCCCCACACCGTTCCGATCCCCCCGAACATGGCGACCGTAAGCGCCTGCGCGGACACCAGCATGCCGAATACCGACTGCGGGGTTACCACCAGCAGCACGACGGCGTAGAACCCGCCGATCGCGCCGGCAATTGCGCCGCTCAGGGTGATCGCACGAAGCTTCCAGGCCAGCGTGTCGATTCCAGCCGCTTCAGCGGCAGCCTCATTCTGCTTGATCGCACGCAGCGCCATGCCGAATCGCGAGTTTTCGATTGCTCGCGTCAGCAGGATCGTTGCTAGCATCATCGCCAGCGCCACCAGCGTGTAGAAACGCGGATCGGCAAATTGCATATAGGCAATGGGATTGTCGCGCTTGATCGGCAGGGTGACTTCCTGAAAACCGAGCCATTCGAATACGTAGAGGATGGCAAGCGGATAGGCGAGCATGGCCAGGGCGAAGTAGTGTCCCTGCAGCCGAAATGTCGGAAATCCGATCAGCAGCCCGGCGAAGCCGCCGAGCATCGCCGCGATGGGGATCAGAGCCCACGGCGACAGATCGAAATAGATCTGGCCGAGTGCTGTGGCATAGGCGCCAATTCCGAAGAAGGCCGCATGTCCGAACGAGATCAGTCCGGTGTATCCGCTGAGCAGGTTCCACGACAGACCGAACACCGCCCAGACCGGAACCAGCGTCATCACCAACTGGTAGTACGAATTGGTTACGCTTAGCGACAGCGCTGCGTACAGCGCCGTGAATACCAGGATCGGGAGCAGCGACCGCAATCCATGCATGGTCAGGTCCTCTCGACCATGCGCCCGAAGAAGCCCTGCGGACGAAAAAAGATGATCAGGAGGAAGACCGCGAAGATCGCTGCGTTCTGCAACTGCGTCGGCAGCACAAGGGTCGACATCTGCTGCACCAGGCCGATGGTCATGCCGCCCCAGAAGGCGCCGATAATGCTTCCCATGCCGCCGAGCACGACCCCGGCATACATCACGATGACATATTCGACGCCGACGAAAGGATGAAACGGATAGTTGGTGGCGAGCAGGCCGCCCGCGATCGCGGTTATGCCGGTGCCGAGCGCGAAGGCGACGCGGTGCGCGCGATCGACGTCGATCCCCATATAGGTTGCGGCGGTGGGATTGTCGGCCGCCGCACGCAGGGATTTTCCGATCCGCGACCGGGTGATCAACAGCGTCAGCAGGATCATCGTCACGAACGAAACGATGGCGTCGATCCCGCGCGCCTTGTTGATGAAGACGCTGATGTCGGAGAACAGGCCGAGCTCCCAAGCCGAACTCGACAGCGGCGTACGGATCGAGGCCAGCACCGAACCGAATACGATCAAACCGCCGTTCTGCAGGATCAGCGCGATCCCCAGCGTCAGGATGAGTTGGGCATGGTGACCTTCTCCCTCGAGCATCGAAGTGCGCGTCCCCGATACGCGCGAGATCAAGGCAAGGTGAACCACGTAGCCGAACACGGCCAGCACGGGACCGGCCAGCAGGATCGCGACGAACGGGCCGAGGGCGTTTCCGAACGTGGCCTGAACACCCAGCGCGGTGAAAAGATAGAACGCCGCATACATTCCGAGCATCATGAAATCGCCCTGGGCGAAATTGATGACCCGCATGACGCCGAAAATCAGCCCGAGCCCGACGCACATCAGGCCATAGACGGCGCCGATCAGAAGTCCGGCGGTCAACGCCTGCAGAAAACCTTCCAGCGCCTGGGTCACCGCCGGCCTAGCCCCGCATTTCCACGCCGGCCCAGTCCTCAAGGACTTTCGCGATCGACGTGAAATCCGATGACGCGCCATATTTGGCGTTGGTAATCGCAAGCATTTGCCGCACCGCCGAGCCGCAGACCATCGGAACGCCCATGGCCTCGGCTTCATCGATGCAAAGCCGTACGTCCTTGTAGGAAAGGCCGGTAGTGAAGCCGAAATCGAAGGTGCCGGGCAGCACCGCGCGGGGAAATTTGTCTTCCGACGCGCTGTTACGCCCACTGCTGGCGTTGATGATATCGATCAGCACTTTTGCATCGACGCCGCCCTTGACGCCCATCGCAACCGCTTCCGAGGTGATCACCAGCGCTGCCGCCGCCATCAGATTGTTGGCGAGTTTTGCGGTCTGCGCAGTGCCCGGCTTGTCACCGGTATAAAACAGCTTGCCGAAATTCTTCAGAATCGGTTCGACCGTTTCATAGGTGTCTCTGGGACAGGACACCATGACCGCGAGCGTGCCGTTCACAGCACCTTTGATGCCGCCGCTTACCGGGGCATCGACCAGCGTCAGGTTTCTGGGTTTCAGCCCTTCCGCGATCAGCCTCGCTGCGCCGGGACCGGTGGTGGACAGGTCGATCAGGATGGTGGCGCGGTTTCCCGCGATGATACCGTCAGGCCCGAGTGCTACGGCCTTGACGATGTCGGGGGTCGGGAGGCTGGCGAGCACGATATCCGCTGACGAGGCGACCTCGGCGGGTGATTTTGCAAGACGTGCGCCGCGCGCAACGAGGGCTTTGGTTGCCTCGCTCTGCGTGTCGTAAACCGACAGCGAATAGCCTGCGTCGAGTAACCGTGCGGCCATTGGTCCGCCCATCCGGCCCGTTCCGATGAAGCCGATTGTATCTTCCGCCATCGTTTCACTCCCTGTCGCGCCGCTTAAAGGCGAGCGCTGTTGTTGTTCTAAAGCATGATGAATTCAGGTAGAGGCGGCTGCTCTTACCCTCCCCCTCCAGGGAAGGGTGACCTGAGCGTCGTGGCGATTCGACTTAAAACCATCATGCTCTAGTCCGGGCAAGGTTGCCGGCCGTTTCCGCCCGAATGTCAGGATTGTCAGTCAATCTGTCAAGCCAGAGGTTGGTATCGACAGGTTGTGGCCCGCAGGAATAGGATTTGAGAACCGAAGACCGAGGAATCGCTCAGTGCAGCATGATGAAGGGCCGGGCGCCGCCGTAATGCTCGCGAATTTCGTTGCCGCCGCGTCATGGGCCGATGTCGCCGCGCAAAGTCATGAAGCGAAACGGTCGATCCTGAATTTCTTCGCCACGGCGCTGGGTTCGGCCAATGATCCGGCCGTCACGGCTGCGCTGCGTACGTTGTCTCCGTTCAGCGGCGCTGCGACCTCCGCCGTCATCGGCCGGCCGGAACGGCTCGATGCGCTCGGCGCGGCGTTCGTCAACGCAATCTCGGCCAACCTGCTCGATTTCGACGATACGCATCTGGATACGATCATCCATCCGGCGGCTCCCGTCGCAGCACCGGTTCTGGCGCTGGCGCAGGCGCGGGGCTTTTCCGGCCGGGACGCGATCACCGCGTTCATTCTCGGGGTGGAGGTGGAGTGCCGCATCGGAAACGCCGTTTCCCCCGGGCATTACGCCCGTGGGTGGCACATCACTTCGACCTGTGGCGTGTTTGGCGCGGCCGCCGCCTGCGCCAGGCTGCTGGGGCTCTCCGCGGACGGCGTGGCCAATGCGATCGGAATTGCCGCGAGCCAGTCGGCCGGCATCGTCGAGAATCTTCCCACCGCGGCCAAGAATGTCAGTGTCGGCAACGCCGCGCGCAACGGCCTGTTTGCGGCATTGCTCGCGGCCGAAGGTTTCGATGCTTCGGCGCACGCGATCGAGGGACCGCTCGGCTGGGCGCGTGCCACGGGGGATGAACCTGACCTTGAACGACTGGTCGGCGGCCTCGGCAACGGCTGGGAGATCGCGAAGAATACATACAAGCCCTATCCCGCGGGGATTGTGTTCCATGCGGTCATCGACACCTGCTTCAAATTGCGAACCAGGCTGAACCGGCGCATCGACGATATCGCATCGATAACGGTACAGGGGTCGGCGCTGCTGCTCGCGCGCGGCGACCGTCCGGTTCGCAACGAGCGCGATGCGAGGGTCAGCATTCATCATTGCGCCGCCTGTACATTGTTGCTCGGCACTGCGGGAGTCCCTGAATTTGCCGAACCGCTCGTCTTTCGGCCCGACATCGTATCGCTGCGCCGGAAGGTGAGGGCGGAGCTCGACGTTTCGCTTCCCGACGGCGCGGCGCGCGTAATCATCCATCTGGTATCCGGAGAGACGCTCAGCGAGACCGTGATGGCTGCGAGGGGCAGTCTATCCGATCCACTGTCCGATCGCGACATCGAAGCCAAGCTGCGCGCGTGCGCGCGGCTCGGCGGAACCGGATGGAACGTAGACGCCATCGTTGAAGATGTCTGGCGCCTGGATGCGCTTGCCGACGTATCGAGCTTGATGAATTCGCATCGCGGGCCTGAGGCCGCGATGACAATGGCACGCGGAAAAAACTAGAACTCAAACAGTGGAAGGATCGACGATGAGCGACAGCGATTTGTTCGAAAAAGGCCTGAAGGTTCGCAAGGAAGTGCTTGGCGAGGATTACGTCAACAAGTCCATTGCCGGGGCCGACGAATTCACGCGGACGATGGCGGAATGGTCGACCGAGTTCTGCTGGGGCGCGTTGTGGACCCGGCCGGGTCTCGATCGCCGCACCCGCAGTATCGTCAATCTTGCCATGCTCGGCGCACTCCATCGACCCCACGAATTGAAGCTGCACATCAAAGGGGCCTTGAAGAACGGGGTCACGAAAGAGGAGATCAAGGAGATACTGCTTCAGGTCGCGGTCTATTGCGGCATCCCTTCCGGAATCGACGCCTTCCGCAACGCGCGCGAGGCGTTCAAGGAAGTGGAAGGCCAATGACGCCGCTCCCGGCAACTACCGCAGCCATCTCATGTCGTTTGCGCACTCGCCACAAGCGCGCAAAATTCGTCATAGTTCCGGATATATTCGTCCGGGTCGTAATACTCGGACGCGAAGACAAGCAACGTCGCGTCGGGAGAATACCTGTCCTGGCCGCCCCACGTCATCGGCGGCAGGTAAACGCCGAGATTGGGCCTGTCGAGGGTGACTTCGCATCTATGTTGTCCATCGTCGAGAAGTACGCGGCACGAACCTCGAACGCAGATCAGAAACTGATGACAAAGCCGATGCGCATGTTCTCCTCTGACCTCGCGTGTGGGTACGTCGAAGATCAGAAAATAGCGCTTGGCAGCGAATGGAATATCGCGCTCGAATTCGCCAACTGAAAGATTTCCCCGTCTGTCGTCGACAAAACGAAGCTTATGCAATGATGTGCGGCCGACGCCGAGGCTTGTGACCAGGGGTTCCCATCGAAACTCCGCGCCCGAATCCTTCGCTGGTTTCATCGACAGCTTTCCATGTTGGCGGCAGCAAGTTGGACCCGGCGGCCGAAAGCCTGAGACGGCAGATAGCATCCGGGACGCGAAGCCGCGGATTCTGCCAGCCATAAGAGCAGCAAATCGTTGACGACATTTGCGACGTTTAGGGTCACATTATGGGCGGGAAAGCCGTCTGATGCCAATACCGTAATATCGTATTTCGTTATCGTGGTTGGCGCCCTGTTACGCAGCTGCGGGTTCAGTAGGGAAGGCGGAGCGTACGGCGAACCATTCTCCTGAATCCAACAGGCAGCTTGCGATAGACCTGCCGATATAGCTGCTGGGCGCGGGGCAAGCCATGTTGCTGATGTGTCGGCGCAGGCGGACTGATAAAAGGGGAGATATCCAAGGCCTCGCGCCTCTGAGAAAACAGCGCAATATCCCGCTTGTGTTTTTCGGAGGCCGTGAGTGTCCGATATGCATCGTCATCCCTTCTGGTCAATTCATCGGTCGTGACGCTGATAAAACCGCTGAGTTCAGCCAGCACGGAGAAAATGCGCTCATGGGCATGAGCCTTGGTTCCGTCAAGCTGCCCGCCTTCCGGTTCGAATTCGACAGCGGCGCCTTTGCTTCGCAGAAGCGAGAAGGCGCCACTGCGAAACCAGAACATGCTCCCCGCAACGAATAATGCCTTTGACATATCGGCTGCGGGTTCGTCGATCCCGTAAATCTCGAACAGCTTTTTCAGATTGTCTTCGTTGTTTCCCAACAGCTGGCGCACGGGAACAAGGTGAAAGTTCGGCGAGACCAGCCCGATGTTGGGATTCTCCCTCAACAGCGTTACCGTCCGGCCGACCTTGTCGGGATCGCCGAGCAGATCCTCGAGAATCGTCCTTCTCCAGTTCTCTCCGTCTCTCCGGTGAAGTGATCTCTTGGTATGGATCTTCAGGCAGATGTCGGTTGCGAAACGTGTCTTGCGGAAGGCGGTCAGGAACGGGCCGATGTCCCGGCCCAAATTTTCGGTTCGATGAAATTCGATATCGGCGGCGTTGTATGGCAGCGCAAGACCGGACTGCGGATGAGGCCCGGTCAGAATGAGCTGATACGGGAAGTCCAACCGGTTGAGATCGGCCAGTATCTCAGGCCATATTTCCAGGTGGAAGACATGGACGAAAATGGTGACGGGTGTTGGTTCGCCAACGGGCACGAAAGGTTCCGAATCTTGCAACGACATGTCCGCATCCAAAGGCATTTTTATCAGGCTATTGCAAATCGCTGGCTTTCGGAGCCTCTGCTCGAAGCATAATCCCTCTGCAAGGATTTGCCGCGACCGATGCATTTTCAGCGCGCAGGATTAGTCGAATATCTCTGACTGGGTCAACGTCCTGCCAAGCCGGTCCTTGTCCGACAGAATTGGTTCGTCGGCATTTTCCCACTCGATGCCTATCGCCGCATCGCTCCAGATAACGCATCGTTCGCTGCTGGGGGAATAGTAGCGGGTTGTCTTGTAGACGACCTCGGTGTTGTTTTCGAGCGCGACAAAACCGTGGGCGAATCCCTCGGGTATCCAAAGCTGGCGCCGGTTCGACGCGGAAAGATGCGTCCCGATCCATTTTCCAAATGTGGGAGAGCGACGCCTTATGTCTACGACAACGTCGCGTACGGCTCCGGCGATCACCCGTACAAGCTTCCCCTGTGCGTGCGGCGGAAGTTGATAGTGAAGCCCGCGCAACACGCCTTTGGCCGAGACCGAATGATTTTCCTGGACAAAATTTAGCGGTTGGCCGGTCGCCTGTTCGAATATTCGCTGGTTGAAGGACTCGAAAAACTCACCCCGTTCGTCGGGAAAAACGACAGGCTCAAAAAGAATGACGTCTCGAATAGAGAGGGGAGTCGTTTGCATCAGGAGGTTGTCTCGTATCAACTGTCTGCGACGGGCAGGGCTAGGGCGCCAAGGCGTCATGATCGATCCAACCTTTTCGCCACGCAATTTCTACCGGACAAGCGGCCTTCTGTCGCCAGCGCTTTTTAATTGTAGCCATAAATTGTCCCGCCTCCAGCAGAGAATCATGGGTTCCCGCGTCAGACCATGGCATAACCGCAGACCGGTGACGGCAAGGTTACGGGCTTTTCTTTTCCAGAATTTCCAGGATTGCGCGGCGGGCGTGATGAGTCCAATGCGGAAACACGACGTTCAGCGCCGCAGAAAGCTTTGAAGTATCCAGCAGAGAATTGCGCGGGCGCGGCGCCGCCACTTGAAACTCCGTGCTGGAAACCGGTCTTATCGCTTCGGGGCGCACTCTAAGATCGTACCCGTACGACACGGCCTCGCTGACAATGAAACGGCCGAATTCGTACCAGGATGTCGCCCCGCTGGAAGTCAGATGATACAATCCCGACTGTAGCCCGGGGCCACGGGTATGGCGCGCAATCGCAAGCGCGGTAACGTCGGCAATCATCTCCGCAGCGGTCGGTGCACCGAACTGATCGTTGACGATCTTCAGATCGTCCTGGTCTGCTGCCAGACGCAAAATCTTGCGGACGAAATTGCTGCCGCGCGATGAATGTACCCAGCTTGTCCGAAAAACCAGATGATCGCATCCCGATGCAACAATCGCCTCCTCACCCTCACTCTTCGTTCTTCCATAAATATTCCTGGGATTGACCATGTCGTCTTCGACATACGCATGCGATTTCAAGCCGTCAAAAACATAATCCGTTGAGTAATGAATGAGGAGTGCGTTTTGCGTTAGCGCGGCGCGCGCCAGCCTCTCAACTGCGACGGCATTTACAAGGCGCGCCCGTTCTACGTCAGTTTCTGCAGCATCGACGGCGGTGTAGGCCGCCGCATTGACGACGATGTTCGGAGCCTCGCTCTCCACGATTGCCGCAAGCTCTTCGGGCTTCTCGAAATCCGCCTTTTCCCGATCGGCGACAACCAGTTCGCCCAAAGGGGACAGCGCACGCTGAAGCTCCCAACCCACCTGGCCACGGCTGCCAAACAGCAAGATTTTCACAGGGAGCATTTCGCAGCAGCGTCTTTTTCAGGCGCGCGTCTCCACCTTGGATGTTTCACGGCGCACCGGGAACTATATGTAATATCGAATACTGAAGCAATTCACCCGGTGCTCGCCATGGTTTTTTGCAAAATCAGCATCAAGACTTTCGAAGTACACAAGCAACGATCAGCCCCAAATTGCTGAGAAGCGTCTGCCGATAAACACCCGACTGATAGAGCCGGATCAGGCGCGTTGTTGGAAATCTGGCGTCCCGGGAATCGCCGAACCGGTCAAGAGTCCTGCGGTTGCCAGTTTCAAGGTCGCGCGGAAAACGTTTCAGAGCCGCAATGTTTATTTCATTCCATCTTTTGAACTGGCTGTCGAACAGCATGAAAAACCGGTTGATCCGGGCCTGCATTCCCTGATTTGTCCCCAGAATGTTGGCGCCATGTTGCCTGTATTTCAGTGACGGGCGGGGATCATAGATCGCGATCCCGCCTATCGCCGTTACTATTTGATAGGTCCACCAGTCGTGTGAAGCAACGTCGCCGGTTCCCAGCTCAAGCAGCCGTTTTGCGGCCGAGTTGAACACCATTGTGTTGCCGCCGCCAATGTTCTGCACCAGCGCATTCTGAAATGCCGGCCGCCTTTTGAATAAAGGAGAGAGTCCCAGGTGATTTAGATCTTTATCGACGATCTCCGTCCGTGAAAAATACAGCGCCGGAACCGATTGCGGAATCTCGGCGAGAAAGCCCAACGCTCTCTCGATCTTGTCGGGATACCAGACGTCGTCCTGATCGCTGAACGCGAAATAGTCCGCGACGATTGACCCGTCCCGGGCGAGCGAAAGGAAGTTTTGAGTGTAGCCCTGTTGTGGACCTTGCCGGATCGACCTCACCCGATCGTGGGACGTCGCAAATTCCTTGATCGTATCGATTGTGCCGTCCGTCGATCCATCGTCGGAAACATGCAACGACCACTGATCGATAGTTTGATCGACATAGGAGAACAACTGATCTTTCAGGTAGAGCGCGCCATTTTTGGTGGCCAGTAATATAGCTACTCGGGATGTCAATTTGAAATCCAGACTTCGGCATCCGCAGATCACGCTGGATCTGTGCGTTGGTATTTTTTCGGCGTGGACCGCCGGTTTCGACTATACCGCAACAAACCAGCCTTGTCTGTTCGAGCAGACAGTGCACCGTAACGCATGTTTGGCCGCTCTTGACGCCTCTTGGGTGTCGCTGCGGCAGTCCGGATGTTCTCGCTTGTTGGCCCAATCGTATCGCGGCTGCGAACAACTGCCGCCAAAGGACGGTGCCTTACGGATTCGAAGGCTTGGCGGCGTGCGTCTTCTTTACAAGCTCCAGCAGAGCGGCAACGAACGTGGCAAATTTGTCCGCCGGCATCACCAGTCTGCCAACAAGCGCCGCGCTGATCGATTTACTCTCGGGGTCCAGGTGGCGAGCCAGAAGTTCGAGACGGACCACGCCTGACTCGATCGAGCCGCCGAGCAGTCCATCCGCAAAGATAGTCGGGGTGACATCGCGCCGTATGGCGGTCGGTGCGTCAGTTGCCATGACTTGCGTCTGATCGGTCTTCTTGGTCTTCGATTCGTCTGTCATCGCAACACCTCATGGGGCAAAAATCGCGAAGAGCAGCGGAAAAGCCCTTCCGAACAGCGGAGAACAATCTCGCTCAGAATAATGAAGATTTTTGAAATAACTGACGGATCGAACCGCGCATTGGCGTGGATCGCTGCCGCGTTGAAAAGTGGCCACGCAATCATTCAAACCTCAACACGCGCCGAGCTCATCACCTCGCGAAGAGCCGCCGTCCGAAGACGCTGCTGGCTGCTTGTTCCGAGTCAGGCTTTGGTCGGCGTTGCAGGTGGCTTGAGAGCGACTTCCAGTCTTAATTCATCGCCGTCTAATAGTTTCTCTTGAACTGGTGCGTTGGAAGACTATAAGTGAAAATAGCGCATTTTGATTTAAAGCAAACGCTCATTTTCGGTTAAAGACATTACTTTTGACTACAATGGTTTTACCAGATTTCGCGTCAAAAAATCCGCCATAACCATAGTAAAAATTGAATATTAATTATTTAATACTTGGCCGCACCCGCTCTTTTACAAAATTATGACGGGTAATTCGCTGCGGTTCCCTGGCAAAGTTAATAATAAGTTTCGAATGCGGCGGGGTCATCTTTACTGATCATTGACTCTTCGCTCCCACGCCGCATAAAGGTAAAAAAACAGTAAACATAAAAACTATGTTTGGTTGTGACGTGCTGCATTTCCACAGCGTTGCGCACCCGAGTCTATGAAGGCTGAGTTGTTTTGCCGCGTCCATAGGGGGTTTTTTTAATGGCCAATTTCACGTTGACGTCCGGCGTCGATACATTCACAGGGACGCCCGGCGAGCAGAACGTCTTCTTTTTCACCCCATCGGCCTTGCAGCCTACCGACACCGTCACGGGCGGGGCATCGGGAGGGCTCACTGACATCCTGTCTGTGACGGCGGGCGGCAGCATTGCTGCCAGTCAATTCGCAGGTGTGACGCGGATCGAAGAACTCGACCTGTCAGCTTCCGGAAATTCCGTGGCACTCACCGACGGTCTTGTTGCCAACTCCAGCACGGCTCAGTTCACGATTCTGGATGGCGGCGGAAACGACATCGTCGATGGAAGCGCCATCACCAACGGCATCGGACTGGTCATTCAGGCCGGAGCGGGCAACGACACGTTCCGGGGCGGATCCGGCAACGACATCTTCTTTTTTGCACCTTCAGACCTGACCGCTGGCGATACCATCGTCGGCGGAGGCGGCGTTGACACGATTTGGCTCACTGCGGCAGGAGCCGTGCCCGCGTCGGCATTCGCAAATACGACCGGCATCGAAGCGCTCGTGCTCGGCGGGGCGGGTAACAGTGTCACCCTGTCCAACCAACTTGTCGGCAGCTCCGGCAACGGCCAGTTTGTCGTTACCGCCCTCGGCGGCAATAACACCGCCGACGCCAGCGCCGTCACGAATACCAACGTAATCATTTTCAACGCCGGTTCCGGCGTGGACACGCTGATTGGCGGCGCCGGTGGCGATTCATTCGTATTTTCCAATGCCGCGGATCTCACCTCGGCCGATGTGGTTAGCGGCGGTGCCGGGATCGATACCATCTGGTTCAATGGCGGCGGCACAATATCTGCGGGAGCTTTTGCCGGCGTCTCCGGGCTCGAGGCGCTGGTTCTAAGCGCTGCCGGAACCAATGTCACGCTCAGCAACAGTTTGGTAGGCGGCACCAGCAATGGCACCTTCGCCATCGGGGACCGGGGCGGCAACGACGTCGTCGATGCCAGCGGGGTCAGCAACGGCGTGCCGGTCCTGTTTTTCGCCGCGGGCGGCAACGACACCTTCATAGGCGGCAACGGAACCGATGCGTTCGTCTTTGCGTCGGCAGACCTGACCTCGGGCGACACCCTTCAGGGCGGCGCCGGGGTGGACAATCTGTTCATTCTCACCGGCGGGACGATCGGTTCGTCGGCATTCAGCAATGTATCCGGCATCGAGGCGCTGGTTCTCCTGGGCACCGACAGCAACGTCACGCTAACCGACGCTGCGGTATCCGGCACCAGTATCGGCGTGTTCAACGTTGCGGACGGCGTCGGCAACGACGTGGTCGATGCCAGCGCCGTTGTGGGCACATCGGTCGTATTCTATGCAAAGACCGGAAACGATACGTTCAGGGGCAGTGCGGCAAGCGACGGCTTCATCTTCGCCGCGGCCGATCTCACATCAGGCGACACGGTTACTGGCGGCACGGGCTTCGACGTGCTGTCGATCACCACCAACGGAACGGTAACCGCCGCGAACAATGCCGGCGTATCGCAGATCGAGTCCGTGCAGCTTCTTGCCGGCGGTGAGTTCGATTTCGCCAATACTCTGTCGACAACAACCCTGGCCGGACTTGGAACCGGCGCCGTCGACAAGTTCGACGGAACCGGCGTGACGAATTTTTCGCTGACCCTGATTGGCGGGGGAGGTGCGGACACGTTGATCGGCGGATCCAAAGACGACACGATCATCGTTCCGGACGGAAGTTTCGCGAGCATCGATGGGCGCGGAGGCAACGACACGGTCGTGCTGACCACGTCAGGTCAGGTGTTCAATGTCAGCGCCAATGCCTCGAAAATGCATAACATCGAGGTACTCAATCTCGATAACACCGCTTCCACAAGTATCGGCGTTTCGATCGATGGCGCGGATATTCCGTTAATTACTGCAAACAACACACTGTATGTCGTTGGCAGCACCGACGACCAAATCTCGATGGACAATGGGTTTACCCTTGTCGGGACCGGTGCCACGAGTTCGATTGCATCGACGGCGGGATATACGTTCGCTCATTATCATCATACCAACGGCTCCGATCTGTATGTTGCGGAAGGTGTGCTCTCGGTTACCAGGCCGAACAGTGCTCCGCTCGTCTCGCTCGGCGGAAGCGGCATAAGTAATTTTACGACGAGCTACACTACCGGCGACAGCAATGGCAGTCTGATTGCCGCTTCCCTCGCAGTTCTGGATGATCCGGACACGGCGGGGCTGGATGCCCTCATCGCGAAGCTCGACGTTACAATCAGCGATCCGCATTCGGCCGCCGAATTTCTGAAGATCAATCCGGCCGGCCATACTTTCCTTGCGTCGCATCCGGAATTGACGGTGACTGGTGAGAACACCCAGTCGCTGCACATCACCGGAAATGCATCGGATACGGTCTATCAGACGTTATTGCGCGATATAGTCTACGTGAACACGGATACCGGCGCGTCGCTTGACACAAGCGCTCGACATGTCCTGGTCGATACGCAAGATGCCAGCGGGTTTTCTGCCGTGGAACGCACCACGACGATTTCGCTGACCAATGGCGGTCATACGGCCGTCATTGGCGGTACATCGACGGCATCGTTGACGGAAGACGTCGCGGTCACGGCCGGCAATCTCACGGCGAACGGCACGTTGACCGTTACGGACCCGGATCCCGGCCAGTCGACCTTCACGGCGCAGGCAGGTACTGCGGGAAGCAACGGCGCCGGCACATTCACCCTGGATACCGCGGGCCACTGGACCTATGCCGCGAACAACAGTCAGATCGCCATCCAGCACCTGGGCGCGACCAATATTCTGACCGACAGCTTCACGGCGGTGTCGAGCGACGGCTCGGCGAGCCAGGTTGTGACGGTAACCATTCACGGCAACAATGACGTCCCGGTCCTCGGTGGTACGTCTACGGGATCGGTGACGGAAGACGTCGCGATCACCGCCGGCAATCTGACGACGAACGGCAAGCTGACGGTTGCCGACGTCGATCAAGGTCAAACCGCCTACCTGGAGCAGGCGAGCACGGCGGGGAGCAACGGTTTCGGTACGTTCACGCTGGATCCGGCGGGCAACTGGACCTATACGGCCAACAACAGTCAGACGGCGATCCAGCAGCTTGGAGCGACCCAGTCGCTGACCGACACTTTCACGGCGGTGTCGGCCGACGGTTCCGCGAGCCAGGTTGTAACGGTGACCATCCACGGCACCAACGACGTTCCGGTCATCAGCGGAACATCGACCGGGTCGGTGACGGAAGACGTCGCGGTTACGGCCGGCAATCTGACCACCAACGGCACGTTGACGATTGCCGACGTCGATCAGGGTCAATCGACCTTCGCGGCGCAGGCGGGTACAGCGGGCAGCAACGGCCTCGGCACCTTCACGCTGGATGCGGCGGGCCACTGGACCTATACGGCCAACGACGGTCAGGCGGCGATCCAGCAGCTCGGCGTGAACCAGTCGCTGACCGACAGCTTCACGGCAGGGTCGAGCGACGGCTCGACGGGCCAGGTTGTGACCGTGACCATCCACGGCGTAAACGATCAACCGGTTGCTGCACCTGTGACGCTGTCGGCGATCGCGGAAGACAGCGGCTCCCATACCATTACGGCGGCCCAGCTTCTGGCGGGCGTGAGCGATGTCGATGGTCCAACTCCGACGATCTCGTCGCTGACGATCCTTTCGGGCCATGGCACGCTCACCCAGGTCGATGCCACCAACTGGAGCTATACGCCGGCTGCGAATGACGACACCGGCGTGCTCTTCGGCTATACGGCGACGGACGGGTTTCTCTCATCGTCTTCGACGGCGTCGCTCGACATCACGCCGGTGAACGATGCACCGGTAGCGAACGACAACGGCTCGTCCGGTAGCCCGATCACAGTGGTCGAGGACACGCCGACCGCCATCAACGTGCTGGCCAACGATACCGACGTGGACGGCCCGGGCGCGCTGGCGATTGCCTCGGTCAATGGCACCACGATCACCACCAACGGCCAGACTGTTGCGG
>Ga0210392_10000096_pt1 | contig 71490 bp, 57 predicted proteins | sample IncBWC30OmetaG_FD_161057 | JGI IMG/M metagenome (GOLD analysis project Ga0210392, IMG submission 161057) | Forest soil microbial communities from Barre Woods Harvard Forest LTER site, Petersham, Massachusetts, United States - Inc-BW-C-30-O ... | reverse complement strand
CCATGGTAATTTTCAGGTTATGGGTTGAGAGAGTTGCAAACCTGTCGCAGCTGCGCGGATTCGTCAACCCAGCGTCGAAATTTAAGGGAAAACGGAATCCCAAAGTAAGGTCGGGCGCTAACGCTGGGCGCGCCGAGATAGCGGACGGTCCGGCGGCGACAAGTGTATTGCCTTGTCGGTCCGTCCCTGCCTTGTAACTCAAATACAAACCACCGACTTTCCGTGTTCCGCCTTGCTTTTAAGTCCGCATCGACGGTCTCACTGATCCACGGTTGAAGTGATCAAGGATGAATCAGTTTTTTTTGGCGGTTCGTGATACGGCTTCCTCTGCTCGTAAAGACTGAGCCGCCAGGAGGCATCCTCGTCTTTTTCCTGCAGGGAATCCAAATAATGGTTCTCGTAGTTTACGGCATCGGTGAAGTTGCCCGCCTCGGCGCAAGCGGCGGCGAGGGTGTCGAAGTCGGCCGGATTTTTCCCTCCCCGAAGCGTGCGGGCTGTCATGGCATATTCCACGGCCCCCATGCCGTTCCGAAATCTGGCCTCGGGGCAAACGGCCCAGAGGCGGGCGAGATGACTGTAGGCTAAGGCGTCATCCGGGCTGAGGCGGATGGATTCGCTGTAGTCGGCGATGGCCTTCTTGTAATCGCCTTTTTTGCTGTAAAGGTCGCCCCGGTCGTTGAAGGCACGGATCTCACTTGGGTCGTGCTGGATGACCTTGCTGAAGTCGGCGACGGCCTGGTCGTATTCGTCATTGAAGCCATGGTCGATGCCCCGGCTGAGACAGGCATCGGCGTAATCTGGTTTAAGGTCGATGGCCTTGGTGTAGTCGGCGATGGCCTTGTCGTAATCGTGCTTGGCATCGTTGGCGGCACCCCGGTTGAAGAAGCCTGTGGCGTCATTTGGGCTGAGGCGAATGGCTACGCTGTACTCCGCGATGGCCTTGTCGTAGTCGCCCGTGTAGACGCAGAGGCGGCCCAGGCTGTTGTAGGCAGCGGCGAAATTTGGATCGGAATGAAGGGCGTCGTTGTAGTCGGAAAGGGCGCTCGTGTAATCGCGCTTGTCGTAGCTGGCGTCGCCCCGGTTGCAATAGGCCATGGCCAGGCTTTGGTCGAGGTGGCGGGCTTCGTTGTAGGCCGCCTGGGCTTTGTCGTCGGAGGCATTGCCCCGGTTGGTGTAAGCGCTGGCGTAAGTCGGGCTGACGCGGATGGCATCCTTTATATCGGCGATGGCCTGGTCGTAATCATGCTTGTCGTCGTAGGTGTTGCCCCGGCAGCAATAGGCTTCAGTGCTGTTTGGGTTGAGGCGGATCATTTCGGTGTAGTCGGCGATGGCCTTGTCGCAATCGTGCGTGACGTCGTAGGCATGGCCCCGCTGGCAAAAGGCTTCGGCGTCGCTTGGATTGAGCTGGATGATTTGGGTGTAGTCGGTGATGGCGTCGTCATAATCACCCTTTTCCATATAGACATGGGCCCGCTTGTAATAAGATTTTGTCTCATTCGGGCCGAGGCCAATAACTCCCGTGTAGGCGGTCACCGCCTTGTCGTAATCGTGCCGGTCATCGTAAATGAGGCCCAGGTTATCGTAAGCCAGAACCAAATTCGGATTGAGGCGGAGGGCAGTGTTGAAATCGGCGATGGCCTTGTCCTGATCATGCTTGCCATTATAGGCGCTGCCGCGGTTGAAGTAGGCTTCGGCGGCATTCGGGTTGAGGCGGATGGCGTCACTGAAATCGGCGACGGCCGAGTCATAATCATTTTTATTCAAAGCCGCCACGCCATTGCTGAAAGGGTCGGCGGACTTGCTGCAGCCGCTCACGACCAGAAGTAAAATTCCCGCCAGGCCAAACCTGGTGAAAATTTTTTGGGAAACGCTAAGTGAAGACAGGGGAAGTTTATTCATCGTTGGCTCCTTGGGGTTTTCGCTGCTCGATGCCAGCCGGGGTAGGCTGAATTTATAGTTTCTTTACTGGGACGGGCGTCAGTTCCCAGCAAGATGATAAACTGTAAAATATAAACTAAAACTATATCTTATGGGTAAAATCCTAACGCAATTGATATACTCTAATATATATAAACCAATCGCCACGAGTGGAGTAGTCCTGGATATGAAATGTAAAATAATATATTCCGATCGGCATGTATTCGCCAGTATATTGCAAGTGCGCAATAAATGACCGATCGGTAAGGCTGGAAACCCGAATGACGAGTGTCTCATGCTCGTTCCCGGCTTCCTGGCTTCCCGTTTTAAAACCGGATTCCTTCCACCGCTTTGTTTATTTTTCCTCGCGGCGTTTGGCGCGAAAAAATTCCTGCAGCAACTGGCGGCATTCCTCCTCGAGCACGCCGCCGGCGGTCAGCTCGACGTGGTGGTTGACCTGCGGCAGGTCGTTGAGGTTCGTCGCGCCGCCGAGGCAGCCCATCTTGGGATCGGGCACGGCGTAGCACACGCGGCGGACGCGCGACATGAGCATTGCGCCCGAGCACATCGGGCAGGGTTCCTTTGTCACGTAAACCGTCGCGCCGGCGAGGCGCCAGTCGCCGAGCTTCGCCGCGGCCTGGGTGAGCGCGAGCATCTCGGCGTGGGCGGTGGGATCGTGCGCGGACTCGACGGTGTTGTGGGCCGCGCCGATGACCTCGCCGCCGAGTTCGATCACCGCGCCGATGGGCGCCTCGTCGGCCCGCCACGCGTCGATGGCCTGGTTGTAGGCGAGGCTCATGAAAAACACGTCGTCACGCACGAGTTGCGATGGAAATCGCTTCTCAAACGGACAGTCGGGCGGGGTGGGTGTGGAGGAGACCATGCGGGTGCCGGCGGCGGGTGGCGCCGGGAAAGCCTTGACTTACGCAGCGTCCTTCCCACTTACAAGGAGCTTTCTCGACCAAAACTCACCCTTATGCACAACCTCTCTGCACTCCGCATCCGCGTTTCGTATGTCTGACGATAAATCGATCGAGGTTGAGGGTAAAATCATCACCGTGCTCCCCGGCACGATGTTCAAAGTCGAGCTGCTGAAGAGCCCCGGTCACATCGTGCTCGCGCACATCTCGGGCAAGCTCCGCAAGAATTTCATCAAGATCGCCGCCGGCGATTTTGTGAAAATGGAGATGAGCCCCTATGACTTGGAAAAGGCGCGCATCACCTTCCGCATGCGCGATCCCAACGCCCCGCCGCCCCGCATGGGCTCTGCGCCCCGCCGGCGGTATTAAGGATCTGCGTGGCGTATGAAGGCCCGCCGCAGCCAGGCGCCCGCCGCCTTCGCCGAGGAGATCGACGGTTTCATCGGCTTTCTTGAGCTCGAGCGCGGGCTTTCCGCGCGCACGACCGAAAGCTACCAGGGCGACCTCGACCAGTGCGCGAAGTTTCTCGCGCGCCACCGCGTCGCGAACTGGCGCGCGGCGCAACCCCGTCATCTTTCCGACTGGATTTACGCGCTGAGCGGGGACGACTACACGGTCGCCAGCCTCGCGCGCAAGCTCACCGCGCTGCGCGTCTTTGCCCGCCACCTCGTGCGCGAAAAAATCCGCACCGACGACCTCACCGCGCAGCTCACCGGCCCGAAGCTCGTGCGCAAAATCCCCGGCACGCTCACGGCCGCCGAGGTCGGGCGCCTGCTCGCCGCGCCCAGCGGCGGCAATGCCTATGCCCTGCGCGACCGCGCGCTGCTCGAACTTTTCTATGCCAGCGGGCTGCGCGTCTCCGAGCTGGCCGGCCTTTCGCTCCAGCAGCTCGACCTCGACCACGGCTTCCTGCGCGTCTTCGGCAAAGGATCGAAGGAGCGCGTCGTGCCCGTCGGCGGCAAAGCCCGCGATGCGCTGGCGGCCTATCTCGATGCCGGCCGGAAGTTTTTTGTGAAACCAAAAACCGGCAGCCAGCTTTTCCTCAGCGAACGCGGCACGGCCATCTCGCGCAAGATGCTGTGGGTTTTGATAAAAAAGTACGCGAAGCTCGCCGGCCTGACCAAGCCGGTGAAGCCGCATTTGTTGCGGCATTCCTTCGCCACGCATCTCCTGAGCGGCGGCGCTGACCTCCGCGCCATCCAGGAAATGCTCGGCCACGCCAATATCTCCACCACGCAAATCTACACCGCGGTCGAGGACAAACGCCTCGTGGATCAGCACACGAAATTCCACCCGCGGAATAAAACCGCGAAATAGCCCACGGCTCCTTGTTCCGTCCGTTACTGGCCGTCTTCGACCGTGGCGCGGGCCGCGGCTTCGTCTTGCGCGGCTACTCGGCGGGAGCCCAGGTTGGTCTGCACCTCGTAAAGGTTGGTGGTGCCCACCGTTTTGATCAACGTGACGCTTTGGACAACCTCCTTGGCCGTCTCGACATTGACTTCCCCGATGGGAGAGAGGCTTTGCTCGATCACCAGTACGCCGTCCTGGGCGGCCGCGGTGGTCAGGTCAAATTGCGGCAGTTCCGCCCACGAATTGATGATGTGAAAGGTGCCTTGTTTGGTTGCTTTGTTCCAAGTGAATCCATTGATGACGATTTGATGGCCCACTGGGCCGCCATTCCATGGATGGGCCGCCACGAACCCCGACGGAAGCGCCTGCCAAATTTCATGGGGAAATGCGGCCAGGATGGGACGGCCTTTGCGCAGTTCATCCCGTGCCCAGGCGAAAGGATCCTCGGCGGAGCCCGGCAGGTCATGGACGATGGGTTTCGGTTTGAAATCGGTTATGATGCTACTCAGCCCTTCGACATAGCGGGGAGACGTCCATGGATTGTCGGGCGGCGTGTCATTGATGATCTTATAAAGGTCGGAACTCTTCACGTAATAGCCTGCGATATCCAGCCAGTGGACGCGGGCATACATCATGCAGGTGCCGCCGATTTGGTTCTGGATGACATTGGGCTGGCATAACTGCACCGTTTCCAGCGGTCCTTCGATCTTGGAAGTTTCGATGGTTTTTTTTGCCTTCACCTCATTCGTTTCTTTTACGACGGTGACCTTCGAAGTTCCGTGGGCCAGCGGGCTCCGACTGCCGAGCGCGGTGAGCCAGGCCCGGTCATCAGGGCTGAGCGAGCTCACGGGCACCAGGCCTTTGCTTCCGTCGGCGAAAACCACGATGACGTAATCGCCTTGGATCCGGGCTTTGACGGCTTCTTGATACCGGGCGGAGACAGCCATCGCCTGGCTCGCTCCCAGCAACAGGATGACGGAAAGCAATGTTTTGAGGGGCATTCTGGCTGGATGCTTTAAATCCGGCCAAACGAAGGCAATCGGGAAATAGGACCGGGATATCCGTTAAATCCCGTTTGCCAAAACGGTGCCGTCCAGCATCATTGCCATCATGAGCACAGTGAAGGAAATCAAGTCAGCTATCGAGCAACTACCGCTCGAGGAGCGGGCCGTGCTCATCGCCGAACTTTGCGGCTGGACTGACGACGACTGGGATCGCCGGATGAAGTCCGACGCCAAGGCCGGCAAGTTTGCGGTGCTGAATGAAGACGCGGCGAATGACTACCAAGCCGGCCAAACCAAACCGCTCGACGACATCTTGGACAAGTCGTGAACATTTCGAGCCGCGGGACAGCCGAATTTTGGCGGCTCTATCATGCGTTGCCTGCCGAAGTGCGGGCTGTAGCCCGTAAGAACTACCGACTCTGGCAGGCCAATGCATTTCATCCCTCGCTACACTTCAAGCCCATTGGCCAGCCCAACTGGTCGGCGCGGGTCGGGAACCAATACCGCGCCATTGGCCGATTTATCGCCAACGAATTTGTCTGGGAGTGGATCGGCTCCCATGCCGACTACGACAAAAGGGTTTGATGCTGGCACGCTAGCCTGCCTGCAAAACTTCTCGCCACCCAGCCGCGGGTTATCCGCGGCCGGGCATTTCGAGCGGGATGATCGCGTGGCGCCGCAGTTCGACGCCGCGCAAGAGCGTGAGGCTTGCGCTTTCGCCGATCCGGTCCCCGGTGAGCTGCTTGAGCAGCGCGTCGACGGTCGGCGTGGGCGTGCCGTCGAATCCCAGCACGATGTCGCTTTCCAACAGGCCGGCGCGTGTCGCCGGGCTGTTGGGCTCCAAGCCCGCGACCAGCACGCCCGTCTCTTGGGTGAGGCGGTGGTGCAGCACGAGCTTGCGCAGCAGCGGGACGTTCTGTCCGGCGACGCCGATGTAACTGCGGCGGATGAGGCCGTCCTTGATCAGCCAGCCTGCCACCCAGCGCGCAGTGTTGCTCGCGATGGCGAAACAGATGCCCTGCGCGGGCCGGATGATGGCGGTGTTCACGCCGATGACCTCGCCGCGCGTGTTGACGAGCGGGCCGCCCGAGTTGCCGGGATTGAGCGCGGCATCGGTCTGGATGACGTTGTCGATCAGCCGCCCGGATGCGCCCCGCAGCGAACGGCCGAGGCCGCTGACAATGCCGGCGGTGACGGTTTGCTGGAAACCCATCGGCGAGCCGATGGCGATGGCGATCTGGCCGGGGCGCACGGCGGCACTGTCGGCCAGGGTCAGGAAGGAAATTTCGTCGGCGCTCACGCGGATCACGGCGAGATCGGTGTCCGGGTCATCGCCGATGAGGTCGGCGGCGAGCTTGCGCCCGTCGGCGAGGAACACCTTCAGCGACTGCGCGCCGTGCACGACGTGGCTGTTGGTCAGGATGTAGCCATCGGGTGAGATGAAGAAACCCGAGCCCGAGCCGCCCGGCGTGTTGTTGCCGCTGATTTCGATGTGGACGACGGCCGGATGCGCGGTCGCCACGGCGCCGGAAACGGCGTCGGAGTAGGCGTCGATGAGGTTTTCATCGGTGGCCGCAGTGGAGACAGAAGTGAGCAATGAGTCCATGATCCGGAAGGAATGAAGGAAATATATTTTTGCAAACGATCTTGACTATTTTGGAACGTACGTTCTTTTAAACCCATGTCCCGGACCAAGGAATTCGACGAGGCGGAAGTGCTCGACCAGGCGCTCGAGCTTTTTCGCGCGCGCGGGTTCCCTCACACCTCCTTCGCCGACCTGACCAAGGAACTCGGCGTCAGCCGCCAGAGCCTCTACGACACTTATGGCGACAAGCAGACCCTTTTTCACGCCGCTTTGAAGCGCTACCTTGACCGGGCCATCGATTACATGCGCCGCCAGCTCGTGGATCCCGCCCCGATCCGCAAGGTCCTGATCGCGCTGTTTGATGGCCTCATTGCCGGCCAGTGCAGCAAGGGATCTCCCGGCTGCCTGATGGTCAACTCGATGGTCGAGCTGACCCCGCACGACGCCGAAATTCGCGCCCTGGCGCAGGCCCACGCCCGTGAAGTCGAGGGACTTTTCGCTTCGCGGCTCAGCGCGGCCCAGCGCAAGGGCGAGATCGGCAAGGCCAAGGATCCGGTCGCGCTGGCCCGTTTTCTCTACCACACCCTGCTCGGCCTCAGCGTCGCCTCGCGCGCCCTCGGCGAGCGGGAGACGTTGCGAGACAGCGCCCGCCTGGCTTTGCAGGTTCTCGAGTAATTTCCGTATAACAATTTTGGAATAATCGTTCCAGATAAGTCAAAAATCATCTCATTACCATGAAAAACAAAACTGTATTGATCACAGGTGGCACGACCGGCATCGGTCTCGCCACCGCCCAACACCTGCAAGCCGAAGGCGCGCGGGTCCTCGTCACGGGTCGCAATCCCGAGACGCTCGCCGCGGCGCGCACCACCCTCGGTGCGGACGCAGTCGTCATTCCCTCCGATTCCGGCTCGCTCGCCGCCGCGCAGGGTCTCGGTGCGGCCGTGCAAAAGCACGCCGCGAAACTCGACGCGGTCTTCCTCAACGCTGGCATCGGCCAATTCGGCCCGATCGAGGCGATGACGCCGAAACACTTTGACGACATGTTTAACGTGAATGTCCGCGGCCTGTATTTCCAGCTGCAGTCGCTGCTGCCGATCCTCGCGAACCCAAGCTCCGTGGTGTTCAATGCCTCTGTCGTGGCCGAACTCGGCCTCGCGACCACCAGCATCTACTCGGCGACCAAGGCTGCGGTCGTGTCGCTCGGCAAGTCGCTGGCCGTCGAGCTGGCGCCGCGCGGCATCCGCCTCAACACCGTCAGTCCCGGCCCGATCACCACGCCCATCTATGGCAAGCTCGGCTTTCCGGCCGAGGCGCAGAAAGGCTTCGAAGACAGCATGGCCGCCCAGGCGTTGCTCAAACGCTTCGGCACGGCCGAGGAAGTAGCCAAACTCGTGCGCTTCCTGCTCTCCGAAGATTCCAGCTATATTATCGGGGAGAACATCATCATCGACGGCGGTGTCCGACTGACGTGAAGCAGAAAAGTATCAAGTATCAGGTAACAAGTACCAAGAACAAACAACCAAGGACTAATGACGAATTGAATTGGCGTTTGTGATTTTCACACACGCTGCTTTCTTGGCTGCGCACCATGTTCGCATTCCAAGAGGCCCTCATCCTTCTGCTGATCACCACCATCCTGAGCATTGTGGCGCGATGGATTCCGTGGCCGCGCCCGATCACCTATGTGCTGGGCGGCGTCGGTTTTGCGCTGATCCCGAAATTTCCCCATCTCGAGCTCGATCCGGGATTTTTCTTCCTGTGCTTCCTGCCGCCGCTGCTTTTTTCCGACGGCTGGCTCATGCCGCTGCGTGAATTTGCCAAGGCGAAGCGCCCGATCATCCTGCTCGCCACGGGGCTGGTTGTGTTCACGACATTGGGGGTCGGCCTCGTGGCCCACTGGCTGATCCCCGGCCTGCCGCTCGCGATGGCGTTCGCCCTAGGCGCCGTGGTCTCGCCCACCGATGCCGTTGCGGTCGGCGCGGTCACCAAGCGGCTGAAGGTTCCCACACGCCTGACCATCGTGCTCAACGGCGAGAGTCTGATGAACGACGCCACCGGTCTGGTGGCGTTCAAATTCGCCCTCGCGGCCCTCGTGGCAGGGACTTTCTCCCTGCGCGCGGCTGCGCTGGATTTTGTGCTGCTTGCCGCCGGCGGCCTTGCCATGGGCCTGGCAATCGGCTGGCTGGCTGGCCGGCTCCGCGATTTGCTCATCCGCACGCACAACGCCGATCCGCTCATCGAGCTCACGCTGTCCCTGCTGACGCCCTACGCCGCCTACCTCGCGGCCGAGCCGCTCGGATTTTCGGGCATTCTCGCCGTGGTCGCGGCCGGTTTGTATTCGGGCTGGCGCGACCCGGTGCGAATGGATGCGGAGACGCGGCAGACCGCCTGGATCGTCTGGTCCACGGTGCTTTTTTGGCTCAACGGCCTGGCCTTCGTCCTGCTCGGACTGCAATTTCCCGCGCTGCTCGCGACCGTTCACGGCAGCTATTCGCTCCTGCAATTGACCGGATTGGTCGCCGCGGTCGCGGGCACGGTGATGGTCTTGCGCCTGGCCTGGGTTTTCCCCGCCGCCTACCTGCCGTTTGTGGTTTCGTGCAAAGTCCGGAAGGCGGAAAAGCGCCCGTCTTGGCAGGGCGTTTTTCTCTGTGGCTGGGCCGGCATCCGCGGCACGGTCACGCTTGCCGCCGCTTTGTCCATTCCCCTGCTGATGCCGGACGGCACGCTGTTCCCGTATCGCCACATTGTCATCTTCCTCGCGCTCGGTGTCATTGCCGCGACGCTCCTCATCCAAGGCACCACGACCGAGTGGGTTATTCGCCGGCTCGGGCTGCACGAGGACGGCATCCGGCAAAAAGAGGACAATCTCGCCCGCACGACCGCCGTGAGCGCCGGCCTGAAGGCGCTGCGCGCCTTGGAATCACCGGACAACAGCGCGGCGAAAAATGCGGCGCTGAAACACGTGCTGGCCGAATATGAGGAACGCCTGGCCGAGTTGGTGGCCGAGATCGAAGACCGTCGCACCCATGCGCGCGCCCGGCTCGCGGCGGAAAAACAGTTTCGCTTCGCCGCCCTCGAAGCCGAGCGCAAGGCGGTGGACGATCTCTGGACCCGCAACGTCATTACCGACGAAGTTCACCGCCCGCTGCAGCAACTGCTCGACCACGAGGAAGCGATGCTCCACGCGCGATCCGTGCAATCGGCGGAGTGAATATTCACCGCAAAGACGCAAAGAACGCGAAGCCCGATCCGGAGTTTTGATCACTGATATTTTAACCGCGAATGAACGCAAATATACGCGAATCAGTTTTTGAACCACTGATGAACACTTATGCGCACTGATGAGTTTTTACCGCGGATATCACGGATTGACGCTGATATTGGCAGGCTGCGGAAAACAACTGGTAGGCCGTCGTTGCGATCAGAAAGCGCTGCAACAGTGCTTTCTGGCGCAACCCGACGGCCAACACGGCCTGCGGCCGTGTGCTGCGAATGCAGCACAGTTTTCCAGCAGCCCATTAATCCTCAGATTTGATAATTTGTAGTTGGTCCGGATTAGCGTTCATTCGCGTCCATTCGCGGTTAAAAAACGGTTCGAATCCGTGTCTATCCGCGTAATCCGCGGTCAAAATGTCTGACTTCGATGTTGGGCGTTGGATGTTCGACCTGTCCTCCGTAGCCTTGGCGAAGGAGGATGTTGGACGTTCAGTCTTCGGCCTTTTCCTGCCGCACCACCAATAGAATGATGTAGATAAGGATGGCGACATTGAGGACGAGCACGCCGAGCTTGAACCAACCAAATTTGTGCAGGCACATGTAGATTTCTTCAGGGACGAAGGCCCCCGTCGACACGATCACCATGTATTTTGCCCAGCGCAGGTTGAGCCACAGTCCGGTGCCTTCCGTCAGCAGAATGGCGGAGTAAACGAGCGACCACAGTCCGAAGTGCCGCAAGGTGTCGGGCTGGATGTCGGCCACCTTTTCCAGGAAAACGCGCGCGTAGTGGTTCTCGGGGTCGATGTTTAATTTGAACATCAAGTCCTGCGCCGTTTCGTCCAAGTCGCGATTGACGAGCCCAAAGAGGCCGAGCCCGATGCCTAGGAGCATCACGCCCTTAAACAGCTTTACGGCCGCAATGATCCGCAAGCCGCGCGGACTTTTGCGCCGCTTTTTTCGCTGGGTTGTTTTTTTGGCCATCAGGTTTAGACGACTAAAGCAGCAAACTGATCCGTGGTAAACAACCGCAAGGCACTTTAACCGCTAATTCACGCTAATCGACGCTGATTTAGCGCGGATAAACGCAGATGGAAAGTGGCGCTTCGCCTTGTTTCGCCAGGTTATCTGTGACTATCCGTGTAATCCGTGGTCAAAGTTCTGGATCGATCTTCGTATCTACGTGGCCGTGCCCTGCGAAGCCTTGGCGAAGCAGGGTCAATACATTAGCGTCGATTAGCGTGAATTAGCGGTTAAATCTCTTCCTCATCCCATGAATGATATCCTTGGCTTTCTCGAACGGCTTTTCACCCAGGCGCCGTATATTTACCTCTCATGGCCAGCCGTGGCGATGATCGTGGGCACGCTGATCGGAGTGACTTCAAAAACCGCCACCACCCAGCTCGCCGTCGTGCCGCGGACCGCCGGCGGGCTCGTCGGGATTTTCACCGCGCCGTTCATCCACGCCAATTTCGCGCACCTCGCGGCCAACCTCCCGCCATTCCTCGTGCTCGGCGCGCTCGTGCTCCGGCGCGGCCATGAACAGTTTCTCGAAGTCGCGCTGATCATCGCGCTCGCGCAAGGCGTGCTGCTCTGGCTGCTCGGGCGCAAAGTCGCGCATGTCGGTATGAGCGGCGTGATTTTTGGTTTCTTCGGCTACCTGATCCTGCTCGCGTGTTTCACCCAAGCCACACCGGACCTGCTGGCGGCGGGTGCGGTGCTGCTCGTTTATGGCGGCATTCTCGCGGGCGTCGCCCCCGCGCGCAACGGCACCTCGTGGGAAGGCCACCTCTTCGGCCTCATCGCCGGCCTCGGCACCGCGTGGTTCCTCTACCACAAGTGACCCGGAAGCCGGGAATGACGAAACCCGAATTTCCAATGACGAATGGATTCAGTTCCTATCCGCGGTGAAAATTCCTGGGTATGGTTTCGATCCCTTTACACCAAGAACGCAAAGGGCGCGAAGACTCGGAGAGTGAAACCACGGATTACACGGATAAGAGCAGTGTGGTTAAAACCCTGGATCGATCTTCGTGATCTTTGCGTCCTTCGTGTGAAAAAAATAATTGGAAATGAAGTCGGGGATAAACCCCGACCTACATGCGTGAAAATGGACTTCGATGTTGGATGTTGAAAGTTCGAGAGGGGCTTCGCGTCCTCCGCGGGGGTTTTCCCGCGAAGGAGCGAATGAAACCGGACTTCGAAGTTCAGCGTTTAATCACCGCGCGTCCGAATCTGATTCCCAGATGGCGAACGTGTTGTTCTCGGTATCCTGACAGATGGCGTAGTAGCCCATCTGCGGCACCGCGGTCTTGCGCTGGCGGACTTTGCCCCCGAGCTTTTCAACCTGGGCCGCGGATTCTTGCACCGAGGCCACGTTGATGTACTGGGTGATGCCCTGGATGTGCTCGCGCGTCGTCAGCCCACCATCGAGTGAAGCCTCGGAACCTCCGGTCTCGATGTGGAAATATTTCTGCGCCTCGGGACCCTGCATCCCTTGGAACGGCGAAATTTTCCAGTTAAACAATCCGCTGTAGAACTTCCTTGCGCGGTCGAGGTTGTCGGCCGGGATTTCAAACCAGACCAGGCTTCCGATCGTGGCATTGTCGTGACTCATCGTTTGTGTGCTCATGTGATTTCCTTTTTTTAGGTTGATGAAGGCTGCAGTCGACATGGCTGCTTCCTGTGAAGCTGGTCCTGGGCTGAACGTCTCGGCGGAAATCCGTTTGGCAAACGGAAGCGAAAGAAATTTTTTCGCCCCATGATTTTTTGCATGATGGCGGAAAAGAGGGCTTTTTCCCGCGGATGGCGCGGATTAGTCGGATTTCTTACACCAAGTTCGCAAAGAGCGCGAAGATCCATCCGAATTTTTAACCACTGATGGGCCCGCCTTCGCTAAAGCTATGGCGTGGCAGGCACTGATTGCCACTGATGGCCGAAAGGGTAGGTCGGGCTTCACGCCCGACACTTGTGGGCGGGGTGCCCTCACCCCGCAAAGCGAGCTCAGGGCGCGAGCGCGGGAACCGGTGGCTGGGGTTTTTTGTCGGGCCGGATCGAGAGATTCTGCGTCATCACGTAGATCGTCATGGCGACTAAAATAAAAAAAGCGGCCACCCAGAAGAACGGGCTGTGATGCATCCGTTTCCAAGAGGGGCGGTGCGCCGGGTGCGGCCCACCGTGTGGGTGGAATTGGAACTGGGGATCATCCATGAGACTATTGACCGCTCCCACCGGCCAAGGTCTCTGATTATCTTTGTTCGGTGATAAAACCAAAAATTCGGAGTTTAAGCCACTAATGGACACTAATCGCCACTAATGGCCTGACAAAACAAGGTAGGGCGCGACCGATGGGCGCGCCCTGATTCTCACTTCAACCGGTCGCGTAGTTCCTTTTTGGCGGCGTCCCAATCCATGTACGTATCCTTGCCTTCTGCGACGGCCTGCTCGCGTTCGCGCAGGACATCGCCGTGCCAGGCGGGTGATTCGTAGGCATCGGCATTGCGGGTGAGGTTTTCCCACAATGCTTCCATCGCGCTGAGTTTCTCAGCGGTGGTCATGCGATCGAGTGGAAGGGTGACGTTCATGGCGAAAAATCTCTAGGAGTCAGACTAGCCATGCGTAGGAACTAGGCAAGCCTGCAAGCCATTAAGACTAAGAAGGCAACATCGCACATTCGATCTGTTTTAGATCCTCGATCACCTCTGCGGCACTCTTCATGAACTCTTCTTTCGCAGCTTCTGAATTTTGCAGTGCCCAATCCAGAACTGTACGACACAGCTGCCGTTTTTCTTCACGTTTCTTTTTCTCGTCGGCATGGCTTAACGCGATTCGTGCCGCGTCGGCAAACCGGCTGGGATAGAAGTTTTCAAAATTAGTCTGTGAGTAGCTCTTGAATTTAAACTCATCGGTTACTTTATATTTTTTACTTAATTTGTTTAATATCGCGGCGCTTTCTTCTCCCGCGTCGATCCGCACCCAAGATTTATTTTGGTAAACTGGTGAAAGATGCAAATAGAGATAGGTGCTATGTAACGCGTCGTAAGTTAGCTCAACGCGGCTGACGCCTGCCGTCGAAATCGTGCGTAACCGGCTCACAAGTCTTGGCGTAAAGTGAGGGACTAAAATATCGCGTATAATAGATTCAGCGCTTGCCTCCTCTAAGACGAGAACCCCATCCCAATGGCCGAAATCAACCATTTCGTATCCGAGTTCCTGCATTAGCTGCAGACGAGCAGCCGGCGAATCATCCAAAACTGCAGCGCGAGTGGTGGGAATTGTTTTTGACTGGTCGCGTCTGAAATTGAAAACTTTAGCCTTAGATGTTCCAGCGAGTCGACTTAGGACAATATGCGAATGAGGCGATATGATGAACTGATTCTGAGCAGAACACTCGCTGATAATTTCAAGCAATGGTTTTAGCGCTGCGGGATGAATGTCATTTTCGAGCTCTTCGATTAAAAAAACTCGATTCTTGGCAATAACTAGGTCGGCCAATAAAGCAGCCACGTTAGCCGTTCCTTCGCCCATATTTTCGATTCGAATAAAGTCTTCTTCATCTCCTACAAACATGCCTGCACTTTTCCCATTTACCGAGGCTTTGGTTGCAAGCTGATACCCCAATACACGGTCCAAGTATTGCTCGTATTTCTCCTTATTTGACTTTGATCCGCTTGTTAGTCTGTCGACTTTTGCGGCCAGAAATGCTAGAGTCGGGCTCACATTTGTTTGGGCTGATCTAGTGACACCTTCTTGATAAGTGGCCGACTTTCGTCGACTGAGAAAAAGATAAAACAAATTGTCAGGCTCTGTTTGACGAAATACAACCAGTGGCGGGCCCATCTGCCCGGTTTTCTTGCTGTACAGGTCAACAGTATAGATTTTTGTAAGATTTCCTTTTGAAAGCTCGATTCGGATGCCGCGCTGCACGCCACTTCCCGTTGTTGCTTTGAGAGAAGCAATGAAATCCCCCGTGAATGTGTCGAACGCGTATTCGATCGCGGAAATATCGGCACCAATTCGAAGGGCTGCCTCGTTCGTTGGTGATTTCCAATTGCTGTCCTCAGTTTGCAAGAGATTCAGCGCCCAAATAACTGTAGATTTCCCGCTATTATTTGGACCGACTAACAAATTAATCGTAGGTGAAAAATCAAAACGTGTGTCTCCTTCGTAGGAGCGGATATTGTTCAGGATAAGAGTGGAGATTTTCATCAGGGCTTTCGCGTCTGTCGGAACTTGATCCTTGGCTAATATTGTTGAGTCAAAATCTTGAGAAGACGAAGCCTTATCCCACCCAGCTCCGAGCGTTATAAAACAATTTCATCCACGGCGACTCTTCGCCCCAGTTTTCGGGGTGCCAACTCATAGCTACACTGCGGAAGACGCGTTCGGGGTGGGGCATCATGATGGTCACGCGGCCGGTGGTGGTGGTCAGCGCGGTCATGCCGAGGGGCGAGCCGTTCGGATTCAGCGGATAGGTCTCAGTGACGTTGTGTTTGTTGTCCACGAACCGCGCGCAGACGAGGCCGGAGTCGCTGCAGCGTTTGGCCGCGGCGGCATCGGCAAACTCGGCATAGCCTTCGCCGTGCGCGACGGCGATGGGAATGACCGAGCCTTCCATGCCGGCGAAGAGCACGCTGGGGCTTTTCTCGATCTTGACCGAGGCGAAGCGGGCTTCGAAGCGTTCGGACTGGTTTTGCACGAAGCGCGGCCAGTGGTCGGAGCCGGGAATGATCGAGTGGAGGTTGCTCATCATCTGGCAGCCGTTGCAGATGCCGAGGGCGAAGGCGTCCTCGCGCGCAAAGAACGTGGCAAACTCGGCGCGCGCGCGCGGATTGAAGAGGATGCTCTTGGCCCAGCCTTCGCCGGCGCCGAGCGTGTCGCCGAAACTGAATCCGCCGCAGGCGATCACGCCGCGAAAATCCTTGAGCGAGATGCGGCCCGACAGGATGTCGGTCATGTGGACGTCGATGGCGCGGAAGCCGGCACGGGTGAGCGCGGCGCCCATCTCGACCTGGCCGTTGACCCCTTGTTCGCGCAGTACAGCGACCGCCGGTTTGGTTTTTTTTAACACGGAGGACACAGAGGTCACGGAGCCCTGACCGGATTTTGATCGGTCCTCCGTGCGCTCTGCGCCCTCCGTGTTAAAAGATTTAAGATCAAAAGTGATCACTGGGCGGATGCCTGGATCGGAAGGATCGAGCTTGAGCTGGTATTCCGACTCGGCGCAGGCGGGGTTGTCGCGTAGCGCCGCGATGCGGCGGGTGACGTCGGACCACACCGCGCGAAGGGTGGAAAGATTTTCCTCGAGGACAACCTTGCCCGCTTGCTTGACGCGAAAGGTGTAGTCGCGGTTGAGCGTGCCGATGCGCGTAGTCGCGATGTCAAGCTGGTGCGCCCGCAGGATGGCGTTCACGGCGTCGAGATCGGCGGTGCGGATTTGGATCACCGCGCCCAATTCCTCGGAGAAGAGCGCAGCGAAAACCGAATTTTTTAACACGGAGGACGCAGAGTTCACGGAGGAATCGCTTTGATTTTCCAACTCCGTGCTCTTCGTGCCCTCCGTGTTCAATTCCGTGAGATCGATATCTACGCCGATGTGACCTGCAAAACACATTTCCACCACGGTCGCGAGGAGGCCGCCGTCGGAGCGGTCGTGGTAGGCGAGGAGTTTTTTCTCGCGGCCGAGTTGCTGGATGGCGTTCCAGAAATTTTTGAGGTCGGCGGCGCTGTCCACGTCGGGCGTGGCCGCGCCCATCTGCGAAACGACCTGCGCGAGGATCGAACCACCGAGACGGTTTTTGCCGCGACCCAGGTCAATCAATAACAAAACCGTGTCGCCAATAGGCTCCGAACCCGGATTTTTGAACACGGAGGGCGCAGAGATCGCAGAGGGCGTGGCGAGTTGAGAGCCGGAAGAAACGGCGGCTGTGGCCGCCGAACCGTGAACCGTGAACTGTGAACTTTGAACCGTGCCCGAAGGCACGCGAAGTTGCGGCGTGAGCGAGAGGCGGATGTCGGCGCAGGACGCGAAGGCCGACACGATGAGCGAAATCGGCGCGGTCATGCGCTTGGTTTCGGCCGAGCCGCGGTCTTTCCAGACGGTGCTCATGCTCATCGAGTCCTTGCCGACGGGGATGGTGATGCCGAGGGCCGGGCAGAGTTCCATGCCGACGGCGTGGACGGCGGCGTAGAGGTCGGCGCCGTCGCCGGGCATGGCCGGCGCAGCCATCCAGTTGGCGGAGAGGTTGACCTTGCCGAGGTCGCCGATTTGCGCGGCGGCGAGATTGGTCAGCGCTTCGCCGACGGCGAGGCGCGCGGACGCGGCGGCGTTGTTGACGGCGACGGGCGTGCGTTCGCCCATGGCCATGGCTTCGCCGGTGTAAACGTCGAATGCGGCGGCGGTGACGCCGCAATCGGCCACGGGCACCTGCCATGGGCCGACCATCTGGTCGCGGCAGATCAGTCCGCCGACGGTGCGGTCGCCGATGGAAATGAGAAACGTTTTGTCTGCCACGGTCGGGTGGGCGAGGACGAGGCGGACAGCGTCCGCCAATGACAAATGACCAATGTCCAATGGGACAAGCGGGCGCCGAATGGTCGAATCCTTGCGGTGCATGCGCGGCGGTTTGCCGAGCAGCACGTCGAGCGGCATGTCGATGGGCGTGTTCTTGAACTGTGGATCTTCGAGGACGAGGCGCTTTTCCTCGGTGGCCTCGCCGACGATGGCGAAGGGGCAGCGTTCGCGTTCGCAAAGTTTTGAAAAAACTTCGATTTGGGCAGCGGGAACGGCGAGGACGTAGCGCTCCTGGGATTCGTTGCACCAGATTTCGAGCGGGCTCATGCCGGGCTCGTCGTTGGGAATTTTGCGGAGATTGAAGCGTCCGCCGCGTCCACCGTCGTTGACGAGCTCGGGCAAGGCGTTGGAAAGGCCGCCGGCGCCGACGTCGTGGATGAAGGCGATGGGGTTGTTCGCGCCGAGGGCCCAGCAGCGGTCGATGACCTCCTGGCAGCGGCGTTCCATCTCGGCGTTGTCGCGCTGCACGCTGGCGAAATCGAGGTCTTCCTGGCCGGAGCCGCTGGCCATGGAGCTGGCCGCGCCGCCGCCGAGGCCGATGAGCATGGCGGGCCCGCCGAGGACGACGAGTTTGTCGCCGGGGTTGATCGGATTTTTTTCGATGTGGCCGGCGCGGATGTTGCCGAGGCCGCCGGCGAGCATGATCGGCTTGTGGTAGCCTCTTAATTCAGTCGCAGAAGCCGGATTTTTTAACACAGAGGTCACGGAGGACACAGAGGTCGGAAGAGAAGCATTTTTTGTTTCGGATCCGGATTGGAGCTCCGTGTGCTCTGCGTCCTCCGTGTTCAATTTTTTGTCTGCCGAACCGTGAACCGTTAACTGTGAACTTTGAACTGCAGCCGGGACGGCCGCCTCGAACGTCCGGAAATAGCCATTGATGGCGGGGCGGCCGAATTCGTTGTTGAAGGCGGCGCCGCCGAGCGGGCCCTCGATCATGATGTCGAGGGCGGAAACGATGCGGCCGGGTTTGCCGTTTTCCTTTTCCCACGGCTGGATGGCGCCGGGGATTTTTAGATTGGATACGGTGAAGCCGGTGAGGCCGGCCTTGGGCTTGGAGCCGCGGCCGGTGGCGCCCTCGTCGCGGATCTCGCCGCCGGAACCGGTGGCGGCGCCGGGAAAGGGGGAGATGGCGGTGGGGTGGTTGTGCGTCTCAACCTTGCAGAGAACGTGAATGTCCTCGTCGTGCGCGGCATATTCGCCGGTCTGCGGATCGACAAAGAAGCGGCCGCCGCGGGTTCCGGCCAGGACGGCCGCGTTGTCCTTGTAGGCGGAGAGGATGCCGTCGCGGTGCAGCTGGTAGGTGTTCTTGATCATCTGGAACAGCGAGCGGTCGCGCGGGGCGCCGTCGATTTCCCAGGTGGCGTTGAAAATTTTGTGGCGGCAGTGCTCGGAGTTGGCCTGCGCGAACATCATCAGCTCGATGTCGTTGGGATCGCGGCCGAGGGCCTGGAAGCTTTTGACGAGGTAGTCGATTTCGTCATCGGCGAGGGCGAGGCCGAGCGCGCGGTCCGCCTCGACCAGGGCGGAGCGGCCTTGCGCGAGAACCGGCACGCTGGCCATGGCGCGCGGGGCGGTGTGATGGAAGAGCACGTCGCAGGCGGCGAGGTCGCCAAAGACGACCTGCGTCATGCGGTCATGGAGCTTTTGCTGGAGTAGCGAGGAGTGAGTAGCGGGTAGCGAGTAGCCGGATTCAAAAGCAATCGTGTAGGCGATGACACGTTCGATGCGTTTCACGCCGGTCAGGCCGCAAATGTGGGCGATATCGGTGGCCTTGGACGACCACGGAGAAATCGTGCCGGGGCGGGGCGCGACGACCTGAACGAGGCCGGTGACAGTGGCGGCGGTACGGCTCGGGCCGTAGGTGAGGAGTTTTTCGAGGACGGTGCGTTCTTGTTCAGTCAGTTCAGCGGCCGTCTCGACGATATGGACAAACTCGGCGCTGATGGCGCGGGCCGGGAGACCGGCGGCGGCCAGGTCCTGAAGGAGTTTTTGCAGGCGAAACTGGGAAAGGGCAGGTGAGCCGCGGAGGATCAACATGGTTGAGGAAAGGAACTCTCAACAAGCTAATGGGTACGGTCAAGTGGGCGGTGAGGCTGCCTGCCTGAATTTTCGAATGGCGAATGGCGAATGACGAATGACGGGAGCCCCGTGTTTAATGATCAATCGGAATTCGTCATTCTTCTAATTTCGCCTTTTTTACTTTCCGTGCTATGATTTTTTGAGAAAGCCATTGACCAACCACACCCGTCCCTTCGAAATCATACCTTTCTATCGCCCGTGAGGATGAACATTCACCCAATGCCTGATATGACCCGGAGCGCCACACCCCGCCCGGGTCGGCAAGCATGAGCGACAAAGTAAAACACGAATGCGGTATCGCGCTCGTGCGCCTACGCAAGCAGCTATCCTATTACCAAGAGCGTTACGGCACGCCGCTGTGGGGTTTCTTCAAGCTTTTCCTCCTGATGGAAAAGCAGCACAACCGCGGGCAGGACGGCGCGGGCGTGGCCTGCGTGAAACTTGATGCGCCCCAGGGCGAGCCTTTCATGTTCCGCGAGCGTTGCGTGAAGGCCAACCCGCTCGACCGGATTTTCAAAACCCTGATCAAGTCCTACCAGGAGAAGGTCGACGCCGGCACCATCCACCCCGAGTTCGCCGACACGGTGAAACGGAGTTTCGACTTTGGCGGCGAACTGTTCATGGGCCACCTGCGCTACGGCACCAGCGGCGGGTACAACCTCAGCTCGTGTCATCCGTTTTTCCGGCGCAGTTCCTGGCCGACGCGCAACCTGGCGCTGGCGGGAAACTTCAACATGACCAACACCGCGGAGCTGAACGACAGCCTCATCGCGATGGGTCAGCATCCAATTTTCGCGACCGACACCCAGGCCTTGCTGGAAAAAATCGGCTTCCACCTCGACGAGGAGCACGAGGAACTTTACCGCCAGCTTCGCCTGCTCAACCTGCCCGGGCAGGAAATCTCGGATCGGATCAACGCGGAGCTCGACTTGGCCCGCGTGCTGACCAAGGCCTCGAAAAAATGGGACGGCGGCTACGCGCTGGCCGGCATGATCGGCAGCGGTGACGCCTTTGTCGCGCGCGACCCTTCCGGCATACGGCCGTGCTGGTTCTTCCAGAACGACGAGGTCGTCGCCTTCGCCTCCGAGCGCGCGCCGCTCATGACCGTGTTTGACCTCGCCGCCGAGCAGGTGAATGAAGTCGAGCCGGGCCACGTCGTCGTGGTGAAAAAGAGCGGTGCGGTCGCGAGCACGCGCTTTGCCGGGCCGCTGCCGCGCGCCTCGTGCTCGTTCGAGCGCATTTATTTTTCGCGGGGCAACGACGTTGACATCTACCGCGAGCGCAAGGCCCTCGGCGCGAACCTCGCCGACCAGGTGCTCGGTGCGGTCGGCCACGACTGGGAAAACACCGTTTTCAGTTTCATTCCCAACACCGCCGAGGTCGCCTACTACGGCCTCATGTCCGCGCTGCGCGTGCGCCGCCGCGACGAGGTGAAGGCCGCCATCATCGCCGCGTCGCGCGAGGGCCGCCTCGACGAGGCGCTGATCGACGAGCTCGTCCTGCGCAACTGGCCGCGCGGTGAGAAAGTCGTCGGCAAGGACATCAAAATCCGCACGTTCATCGGCCAGGAAAATTTCCGCAACCAGCTCGCGAGCCACGCCTACGACATCACCTACGGCTCGGTGAAGCCGACCGACAACCTGGTGTGCGTGGACGACTCCATCGTGCGCGGCACCACGCTGCGCCGCTCCATCCTGCGCATCCTTTCGCGGCTCAACCCGAAAAAAATCGTCATCGTCTCCACCGCGCCGCAAATCCGCTATCCCGACTGCTACGGCATCGACATGTCGGAACTCGGCAAATTCATCGTCTTCGAGGCTGCGATCACGCTGCTGAAGGAGCGCGGCAGGATGGAAGTGATCGAGGAAGTTTACCGCCTCTGCCGCGCCGAGCTGGCCAAGCCCGGCGCCACGCCGGTCAACCATGTGCGCAAGCTCTACGAGTCATTCACGCCCGATGAAATCTCGGCGAAAATTTCCCAGTTTGTGCGCCCGAAAGGCATCGAATGGCAGGGACCGATCGAGGTCATTTATCAGACCATCGACAATCTCCACGCCGCCGTGCCCAACCACACGGGCGACTGGTATTTCACCGGCAAATATCCCACGCCCGGCGGCTATCGCGTGGCGAACCAGGCCTACGTGAATTATTTCGAGAAAAACGAAGGACGGAGCTACTAGACTGTTAAAATGGGGGATGGAAAAAACATCCAGTCCCTCAGCGTTGCCAAAGATTCTTACTATCCGTCGGCAAAGGGTTGTCCTCGATTCGGAATTGGCGGCGTTGTTCGGCGTCCAAACCAAAAGCTTTAACCAAGCAATCCGAAGGAACCAAAAACGGTTCCCGGCAGATTTTGCATTTCAGCTTACACCAGATGAACTTGCGATTTTGAGGTCGCAAAATGCGACTTCAAAATCCGAGGGAGGAGATTCTCTAAGGTCACAATCTGTGACCTTAGAGAAAGGTGGGCGCGGTCGGCATAGCAAATATCTGCCTTGGGTTTTCACTGAACACGGAGCAATCATGGCTGCGATGGTTTTACGCAGCGATCATGCGGTCGCAATGAGTGTGCACGTCGTTCGCGCATTCATCCGCATGCGTGATGAAATTCTAGCCAACGTCGCGATCCTCAAGCGCCTTGCCGAGATCGACCGCCGGTTGCTTGAACACGACGTTGTTCTGCGCGAAGTGATCGAACGCCTCCAGCCATTGATGCGTGCGCCGGCTGAAGATAAACAGCCCAAGAGAAAAATTGGCTTCCACCAAGGCAATCGATAATCCCTAGTTATATTTCCATGTCGCTCAGCTACGAATCTTCCGGTGTGCGTTACGACCAGCTCGATGCGTTCAAGCGCGCCTGCCAGCGGGCGGCCCGCGCGACGACGCCGCTGCTGGCGGCGCACGGCTATCACGAGCCGGCGAGTGTGCGCGGCGAGAGCGCCTACCTCATCGAGGCCGACGATCATTTCATCGCACACGTCGAGGAAGGCCTCGGCACGAAAAATCTCGTGGCAGATGCGGTCCAGGCCGCGACGGGCCGCAGTTTTTACCGCGAGATCGGCATCGATACCGTCGCAACCATCGTGAACGACCTCGCGACCTGCGGCGCGCTGCCGATTTCGGTGGCCATGCACGCCGCCGTGGGCGACTCGGCCTGGTTTGCCGACGAAAAGCGCGCGAACGGCCTGGTTGAAGGGTTCGCCGAGGGCTGCCGGCTGGCGGGCGCGGTGTGGGGCGGTGGGGAAACGCCGGCGTTGCGCGGCTTGGTGGTGCCATCGGCCATTGTGCTGGCCGGCTCGGCGCTCGGGAAAATTTCGCCGAAAAACCTGCGGATCACCGGCGACGTGCGCGAAGGCGACGCGATCATCTTTCTGGCCTCGAGCGGCGTGCAGACCAATGGCCTCAGCCTTTGCCGGCTCATCGCGGAAAAAGCCCCGCAGGGTTACCAGACGCCCATCGGCGACGGTCGCACCTATGGCGAAGCGTTGCTCGCGCCATCGGTGATTTACGTGGCTTTCGTGCGCGAATGCCAGCAGCGCGGCCTCAAGCTTAACTATGTGGCGCATGTCACCGGCCACGGCTGGCGCAAGCTCATGCGACTCGAGGAACCGTTTATTTACGAAATCACCCATGTCCACCCGCCGGGCGCGCTGTTCGACTTCATGATGCGCACCGGCCCGATCGACCGGCGCGAAGCCTATGCGACCTTTAACATGGGCGTGGGCTTTGCGGCTTGTGTCGCGGATCGGGACGCCGAAGCGACGCTCGCCGCCGCGAAAGCGGGCGGCTATGACGCGTGGCTGGCCGGCCGCGTGAAAAAAGAAGGTACCCGCAAAGCGGTCGTCGTGCCATCACTCGGGATCGAGTTCGAAGGCGATACGCTGCAAGTGCGGTGAGGCAGGTGAAATGACGAATGGCGAATTCCGAATGACGAGTGAGCCGTGACCGGGTCCGTTGTCTCTCGCAGAGAAACAAATACGCAGAGTGACGGGTAATTTAAGCAGGAAACCCGGAAGCCAGGAATTATCACCGATCATTCGGAACTCGTCATTCTGGCTTCGTCATTCTATATTCATGCATGGAAAAACGTCGCTTCACCGAACTCGGCCTCTCGCCGGAGCTGCTCAAAGCCGTCGATAAGATGGGCTTTGAGGAAGCCGCGCCAATCCAGGCCGCGGTAATTCCCGCCATTCTCGCCGGGCGCGACGTGGTCGGACAGTCGTCCACCGGCTCGGGCAAGACCGCCGCCTTTGCCATTCCGGCGATCGAGAAGGTCGATCCGCAGCTGCGCGCCGTGCAGGTGCTGATCCTGTGCCCCACGCGCGAACTGGCGGTGCAGGTCGCGGAGGAGGCAGCGAAGCTTTCGCTTTTCAAACGAGGCGTGCAGGCCGTGCCGATTTATGGCGGGCAAAGCTACGAGCGGCAGTTTCGCGCGCTGGCCGCGGGTGCGCAGGTTGTCATCGGCACGCCCGGCCGCGTGATGGACCACATGGAGCGCGGCACGCTGAAGCTCAATACGCTCAAGTTTGTCGTGCTCGACGAGGCCGACCGGATGCTCGACATGGGGTTTCGCGACGACATCGAGCACATCCTCAAGGCGGTGCCGAAGGAGCGCCAGTTGTTGTTTTTTTCCGCGACGATGCCGCATGCGATCCAGGAGATCATCCGCCGCTATGCGCGCGACCCGGCGTGGATCAATATCGAGGCGATCGCGCAAAATGCCCCGCAGGTCGACCAGGTTTACTTCGAGGTGGACCGCCGCTCGAAGATCGAGGCGCTCACGCGGATCATCGACGTGAACGATTTTCGCTACGGCCTCATTTTTTGCAGCACGAAGATCATGGTCGATGAGCTCGAGGAGCACCTGCATGCGCGCGGCTACGCGGTGGACCGGCTGCACGGCGACATCACCCAGGCGCAGCGCAACCGCGTGCTGGAAAAATTCCGCAACCGCGGCTTCGAATTCCTCGTGGCGACCGACGTCGCGGCCCGCGGGCTCGACATCGACGACCTCGAGGTCGTTTTCAACTACGACCTGCCGAACGACTCCGAGGACTACACCCACCGCATCGGCCGCACCGGCCGCGCGGGCAAAACGGGAAAAGCCTTCACCTTCGTCTCCGGCCGCGAGCTCTACAAACTGCAGGGCATGGTGCGGTTCGCGAAGCTGAAGATCCGGCGCGAAACCATTCCATCGCTCGACCAGGTCGAGGAAGCGCGCACCAATGTGTTTTTTGAAAAAATCCGGGCAACGCTCGAGGAGAAGAAATTCCAGTCGCACGACCGCATGATCGACCGGCTGCTCGACCAGGGCTACGCGAGCACGGACATCTGCTCGGCGCTGATCCATTTGTTGCAAGGGCAGACATCGACGAAGGCCGAAAAGAAAAAACCTGCCGCTCCGGCCATGGCGCCGGCGGCGCGGGAGAAGCCGGCGTTTTACGAAAAGATCGCGGCTCGCGAGAAACCGGCGGTCCACGAAAAACCGATCGAACGCGCCAAGCCGGCGGAGCCGAGCCCCGTGGCCGCGGATGAACGGACCGAACCGGATTTCGAAGATGAACATCCCCCAAAAAAATCAAAATATGAGCGCCAGCCGCGCACCGGCCGCGAACCGGGCATGACGACGGTGTTTCTCAATGTCGGCCGCAAGCAACTCGTCACGCCGGCGGACATCGTGGGCAAGATCGCGGGAGTGACGCGCCTGCCGGCGGACATCGTGGGGGCGATCGACATCCATCAACGCCACTCATTGGTCGACGTGGCGGAAGCGCACGCGGGGCTCGTCGTGAAGAAACTCGCCGGCATCCGGGTGAAAGGGCAGGTGCTCGCGCCCACGCTGGCCGGCGCGGAGACGGGCGGCATTACGCCGAATGACCAATGACGAATTCCGAATGATCCGCCTTCGCTGAAGCTACGGCGGACAGGCGAGTGGCGAATGCCTGAGGGTGGAGCGCGTTGACCTCAACGCGCTGAGAGCGGCTTGGGGTCAAGCCGCTCCACCTCGGAAGGTCGCTCTAAATCCAAACTGACCGCTGGCGAAGACAAGTGGCTAATCTCAAATCTTAGATTTGAAATCTGAAATGGCCAGTGGCCTGGCCCTGGCCTTTGTGATTTGCGCGCGCCCTGCGCGCCGATGGTGCGCTTGACAGGTATCGGCGGGAGGGTTACGTCGAAGACCCATTATGGAGGCCGTTCTCGAACAGCCTGTGCTCGTGCTCAACCGCCTCTGGCAGGCGGTCAACGTCATTGGCGCGCGTCGCGCCTTTGCGCTGCTGGTGCGCGGCCACGCGAGCGTGGTGCATCACCACGACGACGATTTCCGGGTGTTCTCGATCATGGACTGGATCGATTTCTCGCAGCACAACCCGCCGATGACGGATCTGGAGACGGTGCACACGCCGAGCCGCACGATCCGCCTGCCGCGGGTGATCCTGCTGACGTTTTTCGACAAGCTGCCGTGCAAGGAGCTGAAGCTCACGCGCAACAACGTCTTCGAGCGCGACAAGAACGCGTGCCAGTATTGTGGAAAGCATTTTGTGCGCGAGGACCTGAACCTCGACCACGTCATCCCGCGCCACTACGGCGGAAAGACGACGTGGGAAAACATCGTGTGTTCGTGCGTGTCCTGCAACTCGAGGAAGGCCAACCGCCTGCCGCACGAGGCGCACATGCGGCTCATCCGCAAGCCGGTGCGGCCGAAGTGGCGGCCGGTCATCTCGCTCGTGCTCGGCAAGCAGCAGCACGAAATGTGGAAGGATTTCCTCGATATCGCCTACTGGAACGTCGAACTCGACGAATGACCGCGACGCTTTGCGTCACGAAGTGGCAGGTATCAAGTGACAAGTAACAAGAGAACGCGGGGCGCGTATTCCTGACACTTGAAAACTTGATACCTGATACTTCACTCCCCTGATACCTGGTACTTGTGACTATCAGCGCGGCTTCAGCGGGTTTTTCCGCATCAGGAGCACGATGGTCAGGGCCATCGCAATGTCGCCGAAGGCGATGAAAGCGCGCACGGGCATCGGCAGTTTTTTCAGCGCGAACAGCGCGAACAGGGCGCAGACGACGAGCATAGCGACGGTGAGTCCGAGGGTGAGTCGCTGGGGTTGCCGGGGGGCGGGCGGCGGGAGGTTTTCGGAGGACATGGCGGGCTTGGGTTAGTTCTTTGCGAGCGGGAGGGTGAGGCGCATGGTCGTGCCGGCGGGGCTGGTGGAGACGAGCGCGATGTCGCCGCCGTGGCTGAGCATGATGCGCTTGGCGATGGCGAGGCCGAGGCCGGTGCCGCCGGGGCGGCCGGAGAGAAACGAATCAAAGACGCGCTCGTGAAGCTCGGCGGGGATGCCGGTGCCGGTGTCGGCCACATCGATGAACACATGGTGCCCGTCGCCTTCGCATCGCACGGTGATGGTCCCGCCATCGGGCATGGCCTGGGTGGAATTGAGCACGAGGTTGAGCAGCACCTGCTGGAGCTGGCCTTTTTGGACATCGACGATCGCGGGGCGCGGTGGCGGATCGAAGCGGAGCTGGATTTTGCCCTGGGCGACCTTGAGGCGGACGAGCATCAGCGTGTCGGTGACGATGTCGGTGACCGACCAGCGCGAATGGAGCGAGGCGGGGGCCTTGGCGAAATTGAGCACGCGCGTGACGATGGCCTCAAGCTGGTCGAGTTTTTCCCGGATCAGGCGCTCGTCGGTGCGGCGGGGGTCGCTTTCGGCGAACTCGAGCCCGAGTGCGCCGAAGAGAAGCTTGATCACGGTGAGCGGATTGCGGATTTCGTGGGCGATCTCGGCGGCGAGCAGGCCGAGGGTGGTGAGCTGCTCGTTCTTGCGGAGCGATTCCTCGCTGAGAAAAACGCGCGAATAAAGGCGGGCGTTTTGCAGCGCGACGGTGGCGAGGCTGGCCAGCGCGGCGGCAAGGCGTTTTTCGTCGTTGTTGAAGCGGTGGATGTGCCCGGTGAATATGGCGAGCGCGCCGAGCGCGTCGCCTTCGACGAGCATGGGAGTGACCAGCACGGAATGAAGCTGGGGGTCGCGCGGCAGGTCGATGACGTCGAGGAATTCGGGCGACTGGATGTTGGCAAACTCGACCTGCTTGCGGGTGGCGAAGGCGGAAGCGACGAGACAGGAGTCAAGCGGGAGGTCGTCGGATTGATGGGGGCCGGCGTGTGAGGTGAAGGCGGTGGTGGTTCGAGCATGCTCACCACTAGTGGTTCGACCGGGCTCACCACTGGCAGCCGGGCTGTAAAGCGCGGCGAGGCGCACGGTTTTTCGCGCGGGGTCGTAGAGATAGAGCGCGCAGGCGCGTCCCTGGATGATCTTGCAGGTCTCCCGCGTGACGGTCTCGAAAAGTTCCTGCTGTTCGAGTTTGGTGACGAGGGACTGACCGATGGTGATGAGCGTCTCGAGCTGGCGGGCCTTGCCCTTGAGTTGATAGAGTTGCCAAAGGCGCTGCATGACGGCGGAGGCCTCGGCGGTGAAGAGGACGAGCTGCTCAAGGCTGGCCGGCGCAAAGGCCGCCAGGGTATCGCTGTCGACGTTGATGACGCCAAAGGTCAGGCCGTGGTCATCGATCATGGGCGCCGCCATTTCGCAACGCACCGCCGCACGTATGCTCACGTAGCGCGGATCGGTGGTGACATCGGGGACGAGTTGCGGCCGGCCGTGGAATGCGACCCAACCGGTGATGCCCTGGCCGAGGCGCAGGGCGGATTCCTTGCTGTCATCCGGCAGGCCTTGCTGGACCTCGATTTCAAGGCGGCCGCTATCGGGATTGAGCAGGGCGATGGAACCGCTGGAGGCGTCGAAATAGGCGCTGATCTCGGCCAGGATGGCGTGAAGGGCGGCGCTTGCGTCCTCGGTTTTGCCGAGGAGCGAGCTGATGTTGTAAAGCGCAGCGATGGTGCGCGGGTCGTTCGCCGTTGGCATGAAGCTGACAAATGCTAGAACCCTGTGGGCGGACGAGGCAAACCTTGTTCGGACCCGGGTGGGAGCGGCAAAATGGTAGGTCGGGCTTTACGCCCGACACGTCGGGGATAAACCCCGACCTACAATCGTGCGGGCTCCATTTCCCCTGGCTTATTTCGCGACAGCCGTGGGCGCGTCGGCGGGGGCGATGATTTTGCCTAGTTCGTCGCGCAAGGCGTGGAGGCGGCCGGTATCCTCGGTCGGTTCCTTGTTGGCGCTTTCGATGTAGAAGGTGTCGATGGCCACGCCGCGCTCGGTCCCGATGCGGGCAAAGGTGATGTCAAAGCCGTGGTCGTAGATGGCCTTGGCCAGGCGGTAGAGGAGGCCGATCTGGTCGTAGGCCTGGACCTCGACAATGGTGCGTTGCATCGAGAGTTCGTGGTAAACATCGACGGTCGGCGGGAACGAGGCATGCAGCGAGTTGTCGGTGCCGCCAAAATGGCTGGCCACCTTTTTTGCCTGGGCAAGGATCTCGGGATAAAGATCCTTGTTTTGGACGAGCGCCGCCTCGATGTTGCGGGAAAAGGCGTCCATGGCGCTCTGGTTTTGCACGACGCCGCGGCCGGGTTCGACCACGTGGAAGGTGTCGATGGCGATATGGTCGGCGCGTGAGAGGACTTTAGCCCCGAGGATGTTGAGGCCGGCCACGCTGAAGGCGCCGGCGAGCTTGTAAAAGAGCCCGGCGCGATCCCAGGTGACGACGTTGACGACGGTCAGGCTGCGGTTGAGGTCGTCCTTCCAGTCAATCGCCGGCTTGAGCGTGTTGACGGAGTCCGCCTCATTGATGGAGCGGAGGAGCCGGTTGACCATCTGGATGTGCAGGGCGATTTCCCCTGCGTCGGTGTGGATGAAATAGCGCTCGGGCAGCAGATTAAAGTGCGCCGTGATTTCGTCCGCGCTGATGCCGGGAATTCTTTTCTGGATGAGCTCTTGTTGGATCATTTTTTTTCGCTCGAGATAACGGGCTATGACTTCATCGCCGAGGGTGAGGTGGTCAAGGGTTGCCAGGAAGAGGGAGGTGTGAAGGGCGTCTTTATAACTGTTCCAAAGACTGGCGGCAGTGCCGCGGGCGTCGCAAAACGTATGAACGAAAAGATAGCGGAGTTTCTCGGCGTCGTCCACCAATTCGGCAAATGCAGCAGCAGTTTTTGGGTCATCTACGTCCCTCTTCTGCCAAAACCGTGCCATAATGAGATGATTTTTTATGATAAAGGTAACAACCTCACGGCTTTCTGGGGGAACCTGCAGGCGTTCGAGGAGCGGACCGGCTATTTGCACCCCGCTTTCACTATGGTCCTTGATGCCGCGGGCTTTGCCAATGTCATGCAGGAGAAGGATAAGGTAGAGCAGGGTCGGGCTGCTCGTATGGTGCAGTTCGGCCCGGTATTTGAGCGTGATCGGCTCGGCTTCGGTAAAAATCCGGTCGAGTTCGTGGATGGCGCTGAGGGTGTGGACGTCCGCGGTGTAACGGTGGTAGTACTCATGCTGCACCAGGCAGGTGAGGGCGGCGAACTCCGGGATGAAGCGCCCGAGCACGCCGAGTTCATGCATGAGGTTGAGGGTGGGGAAAACCGCGCCGGCTTCCTCCAGGATGGTGCGAAAGCTGAGGTTGGCGTCGGGCGAGTGCAGGACGCGGCGGGTGATGAGCGGCAACGATTCGCGGATGAGCCCTTGCAACGCGAAGGAGGGTGCGCAGTCCAGCTGCTGGCAGTGGCGGAAGACGCGGATCAGGCGCACCGGGTCCTCGATGAATATTTTCTCGTGCTCGGCGGCCAGCTCCTGGCCACGCAGGACGAATCCGTCGAAGTGTTTGGTGCGGTCGTGGCGGCGCGCGCGCAGCAACTCGCGGAAGGAGCGGGATCCGCTTTCGGGCGTGGCGAGCGTGAGCGCCAGGCGGGTTTCGATGATTTTTGAAATGCGGAAGATGGTCTGCGCGCTCCGGTAGTAATCCTGCATGAATTGCTCGACGCGGCCGAGCGGGTCATGGTGCGTATAGCCGAGCTCGAGCGCGACCCGCGGCTGGATGGCCAGGTCGAGCAGGTCGGTGGCCCGCTTGGTGAGATAGTGCAGCTCGTTGCGCACGCGCAGAAGGAAATCATAGGCCCGCTGGAAGTCTCGCAGCTCGTTTCGGCGCAGGGAATTTTGCGCCACGAGCTCGGCCAGGTCAGTGATGCCGAGCTTCACCCGCGACATCCACAGCGCATTCTGGTAATCGCGCAGGCCGCCCACGCCGTTTTTCACGTCGGGTTCCTGCAGGAAAACCGTGTCGCCATACTTCGCCCGGCGCGCGGCCTGGTCGAGGATGCGCGCCTCGAGGTAGGCTCGCGGGTTTTCCGTGGTATAGAAGGTGCGGTAGGCCTGCGCAAAGTTCTCGTAGAGCACCGGCGAGCCGGCCACGAGGCGCGACTCGAGCAGCGAGGTCTTGGTCTGGATGTCCTTGCGCGCCTCGACGAACACCTCGTCGATCGTGCGCGTGGAATGGCCGACTTTCAGGCCGCAGTCCCACAGCGGGTAAAGAATATCCAGGGTCAGCGCCTCCTGGAGCGGCTTGATCGTGGCGCTTTTGCTTTTGCTCGGGAAAAGGAACATCACGTCGATGTCGCTCATCGGGCAGAGCTCCTGCCGGCCGTAGCCGCCGAGCGCGAGCAGGCTGACCGGCTCCGGCAGCTTGCCATGGGTGCGGACGAAGGTGCTGGTCGCGTAGTCGAAAAGGTGAACCAGCAGTTCGTCGATCATCGCCGCCCGGGCTTGCGCGATCTTCAAACCAGGCTCCTCCGCATCGTGGCGCATGCGGATCATGGAGCTTTCCAGCCGCAGGAAAGTTTTGCAGGCGGCGAGGCGCTTGGCCGCGGGCATGTCGTTGGTGAAGTTCAGGCGGTCGCGCGCGTGCTGTTGGAGGCGTCCAATCATCGAAGGGGAAAAAGTGAACGCAAAATTCGCGGTGGGCGAGGGGATTTAGGGTGTGTCTTCAATCTCTTTTTAACCACTGATGAACACTTATAGGCACTTATTAATCCCGAACCCAGACTCGATCCGTTTTTAACCGCGAATGGACGCTAATGAACGCGAATCCCGACCAAGCACCGAACCTTTTTAACACGGAGGGCGCAGAGAGTGCAGAGTCGAACCGCTTTTAACCACTGATGAACACTTATTGGCACTGATTGATCCCGAACCCTGATTCGATCCATTTTTAACCGCAGATGAACGCGAATACACGCGGATATCAGCAGGCTGAGGAAAACGACTGGTAGGCCGTCGTTGCGATCAGAAAACGCTGCCGCAGCGCTTTCTGGTGCAACCCGACGGCCTATACGGCCTCGGCCGTGTGCGCGCACTAGCGCGGCACAGTTTTCCAGCAGCCTATTCGTGTTAATTCGCGTCCATTCGCGGTTAAAATATCAGTAGTCCGACTGTATGGATCCCTCTGCGTCCTTCGTGTTCAAAATCCGAATCCGCCAGATAGCAAGAGGGCTCTGGGCTCGTATTCCTGATACTTGAAAACCTGTTACCTGATACTTTTCCAGAACTCCTTCCCGCTTGCTTCGTCGCTGCCGCGCTGGTTGTTTCTGCGGTTCCTTCTGCCCATGGCTGAGATTTCCAAGAGCTACGAACCCCGCGACGTCGAGAAAAAGTGGTATGCCGCCTGGCTTGACGCCAAGGCGTTTGCCGGCGTTCCCGCGGCCGACAAGCAGCCCTACAGCATTGTCATCCCGCCGCCCAACGTCACCGGCGTGCTCACGATGGGCCATGTGCTGAACAACACGCTGCAGGACATCCTCGTCCGCCGCGCCCGCCAGGAGGGCAAGTCCGCGCTTTGGATTCCCGGCACCGACCACGCCGGCATCGCCACGCAGACCGTGGTCGAGCGCGAACTGCGCAAGCAAAAGAAAACGCGGCACGATTTCGGCCGGGAAAAGTTCATCGAGAAAGTCTGGGAGTGGCGCCACGAAAAAGGCGGCATCATCCTCGAGCAGCTCCGCCGCCTCGGCGCTTCATGCGACTGGGATCGCACGCACTTTACGATGGACCCGGCCTACTCGCGCGCCGTTCTCACCGTTTTCGTCGATCTTTTCCGCAAGGGGCACATTTACCGTGGCAAGCGCATGGTGAACTGGTGCCCGGCCTCGCAGACGGCCCTTTCCGACGAGGAAGTCATCATGAAGCCGGTCAACGGCACGCTCTATCACGTGCGTTACGAGCTCGCGGACCAGCCCGGCAAATTCATCGAGGTCAAGACCACGCGCCCCGAGACGATTCCCGGCGACGTCGCCATCGCGGTGCATCCCGAGGATCCGCGCTATACCGGCATCATTGGCAAATCCGTCTGGCGCCCGCTCAACCGCGCGAAAATTCCCATCGTCGCTGACACCGCGGTGGACAAGGAATTCGGCTCCGGCGCGCTCAAGATCACGCCCGCGCACGACAAAGTGGACTTTGAAGTCGGCCTGCGCCACCAGCTGCCCATCATCGACGTGCTCAACGCCGACGGCACGCTCAACGAACTCGCCGGCCCCGGCCTCGCGGGTCTGGATCGTTTCGCCGGCCGCAAAAAAGCCGCGGAGCTCCTCAAAGAATCCGGCGCGCTCGTCGGCGAAGAAGCCTACGCGAACAATGTGGGCTATTCCGAACGCGCCGACGTGCCGATCGAGCCGCGCCTCACCTGGCAGTGGTGGCTGCGCTATCCGCACGTCGAAGAAGCCAAGGCGGCGGTCCGCGACGGCCACATAAAGTTTTATCCCGAACGCTGGAGCAAAGTTTACCTTCACTGGCTGGAAAACATCCAGGACTGGTGCATCAGCCGCCAGCTTTGGTGGGGCCATCGCATCCCGGTCTGGTATCGCCAGGGTCTCGACAAGGAAAAGCTGACCGAGGCCGACCTGCGCGATCCGCAGAAAATCCATATTTCGCTCGACGGCCCGGCCGACAAGGAGAACTGGGTGCAGGAAGACGACGTGCTCGACACGTGGTTCAGCTCGTGGCTCTGGCCGTTTGCGACGATGGGCTGGCCCGACGCCGGCGAGATGAAAAAAGCCGGCTTGGTTTATTTTTATCCGACTACGACGCTCGTGACTGGCCCGGACATTATTTTCTTCTGGGTCGCGCGGATGATCATGGCCGGCTTGGAGTTTATTGGCGAATCGCCAATAAACTCCAAGCCGGAGGCGAGAGGCGAGAGCCCGGGCGCAAATGACGAAGCCCGAATGAGGAATGACGAAATGAAAACCCCGTCATCATCCGGCGCAGCGACTCATTTGTCATTCGCCACTCGTCATTCGTCATTGAGCGAGTCGGAGATTCGCTCCCGGATTCCTTTTCGGAATGTCTACTTCACCGGCATCATCCGTGACCAGCAGGGCCGCAAGATGTCGAAGTCGCTCGGCAACTCGCCCGACCCGCTCGACCTGATCGACAAATACGGCGCCGATGGACTGCGCTTCGGCATTGTTTCCATTGCGCCGCAGGGGCAGGACATCCGCTTCCAGGAGGACCGGATCGAGTTCGGCAAGAATTTCTGCAACAAACTCTGGAACGCCTGCCGTTTCCGGCAGATGAGCGGCGAGTCCGGCGACAACGCCACGCTGGCCGCCATCGTCGCGCGTCTCGATGCGGCGAAGTTCGATGCCGATGACCACGCCATCCTGGATCGTTTGCTGGCGATCACGCGCGACGTGGATCGCTGCTTCCGCGAATTTGAATTCAGCGCGGCGGTGCAGGCGCTCTACGGATTTTTCTGGAACGACTTTTGCGATTGGTATGTGGAGGTTTCGAAAACGAAGCTGCAGTCGGCCGAGACGAAAACCAACTGCCTCGCGATCCAGGATGTCGTGCTGCGCCAGACGCTGCTGCTGCTGCATCCGTTTATTCCGTTCATCACGGAAGAACTCTGGCAGCTGCTGGGCTATGGTGCGGCGAATACCTTTCTTATGCGCGATGCGCGCGTCGACGATTCTTCGCAGCTGGCCATGGCACTGGCCGATCGCGGCGTGAAGCTGGACGACGCGCAGGTTGCATCGGTGGAAGCCGTGAAAGCTTTCGTTTCCCAGGCGCGGGCACTCAAGTCCGACCACAATCTCGCCAGTCGCCGCGATGTGCGCTTCTTCGTGATTTCACCCAATGGGGCGTGGGCGACGATCCAGGCCAATATGGCCAAGCTCACGCGCATGGCCGGCGCGGCCGAAATCATCCGCCAGGACAAGGTTGATGGCGCGCCCGCGGCGGTCACGCCGCTCGGCACGCTCTATCTCGACCTTGCTGGTACGGTCGACACTGCGGCCGAAAAACTGCGTCTTACCAAGGAAATTGAGACACTCGCTAAGCACATTGCCGGCACCGAGGCCCGCCTTTCGAACCAGGCATTTGTCAGTAAGGCCCCGCCGGCGGTGCTCGATGGCGCGAAGAAGCAATTGGTCGATTTGCAGGCGAAGAAAACCGAGATGGAACGCCTGCGCGCGGCGCTGGGGTGATTTCACATGGGTCGGGCTCGCTCCCCGAGCGGGCCGCGGCGCGTTGAGGGCAACGCGCCCTACCATTCAAAATAAATAAATGCATCGCATCTGTAATTGTAGCCGGGGTCGCTGACCCCGGCCCGGCCTCAGCGAGGTCGGCTACATCGCAAGCACCCCGGTTGAAAATGAATTGACCGTGCTGTCATTCCGAGCCATGCGAGGAATCTCATTTGGGCAAACTGTAACCTATTGGGTTGCACTAAGAGTGAGATTCCTCGCACGGCTCGGAATGACATAAAACTATCCGCGTCTATCCGTATAATCCGTGGTAAAGGGTTTCTACGTATTCCGTATCCGTTTGAAGTTTTATCGCGGCAGGTTGACGCTGACGTGCGATGCAGACGGACGAGGCAGTGCTTCCGGCGAAAAAATCGCTGCCCACCTACTGGCTCACGCGTTTTTTCCTGCTGCGCCTGCTGGGCTTTGTTTACGCGGTCGCATTCCTGGTCCTGATCAACCAGGTCCTGCCGCTGATCGGTTCGCACGGGCTGTTGCCGGTCGGGCCGTTCCTGGGAAATGTGCAGAGCTACTTCAAGTCGTCGGTTGCGGGAGTCTGGCACTTGCCGTCATTGTTTTGGCTTGGGCATTCCGACGGCGCGCTGCTGGCGGCTGCGTGGGTGGGCTTTGGGCTGTCGTGTGTGGTGGTGGCAGGTTTTGCCAATGTGCCGATGCTGGTGGCGCTCTGGCTGCTCTATATGTCGTTCGTGCACGTCGGGCAGGACTGGTATGGCTACGGCTGGGAGACGCAATTGTTGGAGACGGGGTTTCTCGCGATTTTCCTGTGTCCGCTGCTCGACGCGCGGCCGTTTCCGCGCTGCGAGCCACCGCGGCTGGTCATCGGTCTTTTTCGCTGGCGGATTTTCCGGATCATGCTGGGCGCGGGCCTGATCAAGATCCGCGGCGATACCTGCTGGCGCGATTTCACGGCGTTGTACTATCACTTCGAGACGCAGCCGCTGCCGAATGCGCTGAGCCGCTGGTTTCATTTCCTGCCGCGATTTTCCCTGCGGGCCGGCGTGCTGTTCAACCACATGGCGGAGCTCGTCGCGCCGTGGTTCGTCTTCTGGCCGCGACGAGCGCGGCACATCGCCGGCGTGGTGATCGTCGCCTTCCAGGTCACGCTGATTTTGAGCGGCAACCTGTCGTTTCTCAACTGGGTCACGATCATTCCGGCGCTGGCGTGCTTCGACGATTCGTTCTGGAAAAGAATCCTGCCGCGCGCGCTGGTGCGGCGCGCCGAACGGGCCGCCGCGGAAGCGCAGCCGAGCCGGTCGATGCACATCGCGGGGTGGGCCATCACCATCCTGGTCGTTACGCTGAGCGTGCAACCGGTGCTGAATTTGTTCTCGCCCGACCAGATTATGAACACGTCGTTCGATCCATTCGACCTGGTGAACACCTATGGCGCGTTCGGGAGCGTGGGCCGCGAACGGTACAACGTCGTTTTTGAAGGGACGGATGCCTTCATCCCCGACGATGACGCGGACTGGAAGGCTTATCCCTACAAAGGCCTGCCGGTGGATTTGTCGCAACGACCGCCGCAGGTCGCGCCGTATCAATTGCATTTCGACTGGCAGATGTGGTTCGCGGCGATGGATTCACCACAGGATTATCCGTGGACGCTGCATCTTGTCTGGAAATTGCTCCACAACGACCCCGTCGCGCTCAGCCTATTCGCTGGCAACCCTTTCCCGCAACATCCGCCGCGCTATGTGCGTGCGGTGCTGTACCGCTATCGGTTTGCCAAGCCGGGCAACAAGGAAGGTCATTGGTGGGAGCGCGATAAACTCGGTTTGTGGCTAAGGCCGTTTGCAATCGATGACCCCGGACTACAGCAGTTTCTGGCGCAGTATGGCTGGTTGCCGGCCAATGAGGGTACTCCATCGCCGGCGGGAAATTAAAAATCGATGGTTTCTCGCAAGGCGCGAAGACGGACACGACACCACTGTAGGAGCCTGCTTGCAGGCGACATTGCTCTTTCGTTCTATTTTGTCGCCGCGATGACCCATTTTCGGCAAAAGGTCGCCTGCAAGCAGGCTCCTACAACTTATGCCAAACGATCTAACCCAAGTCGTTCATGGCTAGTGCCAACATAGGCAACTGCGTTGGGCAACAAGGGTCGAAAACGGTGCTGGTCGCTTGACTTAATCTTTAGTTAGGACATGTCCTAAGGATGATCATGACCGCACCCGCTGTCGCCACGGCTGTTTCTACCGACCTTGAGCAAATCTCGGCCGAGGAGCGCGTGCGCTGGGCGATCGAGACGTTTGGCGATGGCCTCGTCATGTCGACGAGCTTTGGCATCCAGTCAGCGGTGATGTTGCACCTGGTCACGCGCATCGCGCCGCAGATTCCGGTCATCTTTATCGACACGGGTTATCTGTTTCCCGAAACCTATCGTTTCGCGCGCGAGTTGACCGAGCGGTTGCAGCTCAACCTCAAGAAATTTACTCCGGCCATGACCGCGGCCGAGCAGGAGGCGCTTTACGGCAAGCTGTGGGAGCAGGGTCTCGACGGGATCAAGACTTACAATTTCACCAACAAGGTCGAACCGATGGATCGCGCGGTGCGCGAGCTGGGCGCGACCGCGTGGTTGGCCGGTTTGCGCCGCACGCAGGCCAGCACGCGCGAATCGCTGGGGGTCGTCCAAACCCAGAATAAAATCACGAAAGTTCATCCCATCATCGATTGGGACGACCGCCGCGTGTACAATTATCTGACCGAGCACAAGCTGCCGTACCATCCGCTGTGGGAGCAGGGCTATGTCTCCGTCGGCGACTGGCACAGCACGAGCAAGCTGCTCGACGGCATGAGCGAGGAAGAAACGCGTTTTGGCGGGCTCAAGCGCGAGTGCGGCCTGCACGAGCCGAGCGGCAAGACGGATTTTCAGATCTAACTACCTGCAGTTGGTAGTTAGTACTTGGTAGTTGGTTCGGAATTCGGTGACCGCCGGCGTGAGCTTAAGCCCTTCAGTCTTCTAGCGCAGCGCAGTGGCGTATCGGTTGGCCGGAAATGTGGCCTGAACCGGCGTGGATCAGCAAGAGCCCCCGCCCACATCTTGGCGGGGTCACAGCCTTTTTCCTCGTGTCGCGCGATTTCCCAGCCACAGATAATGTCGTTCCATGCCCACCGCAGTTGACCTCAACCCCGCGCCGCAGAACTGCTTTGATCTGCTGCGTCTCTTGTTTGCTGGGATGGTTCTGTGGGTTCATGCCCGGTTAATTGGTGGTTTTGGGATCGATTGGATCACGGCATCGTCGCGTGGTCAGGTAAATCTCGGCGAAGTTGGCGTGTTGGGGTTTTTTGCGATCAGCGGTTTTCTCGTCACCGCCAGCTATTCGCGCTCGCGCTCAAGTTGGTCATATCTTCGTCGCAGGATCCTTCGCATCTTTCCGGCATTTTACGCCAACCTGTTGATCACAGCCCTCGTCATTGCCCCTGTCATTTGCCTTCTAGCCACGGGCAGCTTCTCGGCTTACCCATGGTTTGGGTCGGACGGTGCCTTTCACTATATCATGGTCAACGCCGGGCTGCAAATCAGAGCCTGGAAGATCGGCTCACCGCCCAATCCGGATGCTCTTGACGGGGCTCTATGGTCTTTGGCGCTTGAATTCATGTGTTATCTTGCCGTGCTTGTCCTAGGCCTATGCAGCGCGCTGAAGGGACAGCGAATTTATCTCTTGCTGCTGACGGTCGGCCTTTGTGCTTTTTATTGGGTTCGGATGGTTCTCGGCGGGGCACCTTATCCACTCGTGCCAACCTTCGTCGCCCTTGGTCCGATGCAATTCGTCGTGGCGTTTGGAGTGGGTGCGTGCTTCTGGAGTTTCCGCGACCTCCTGCCGCCTGACTGGCGAGTGGCACTGCTTCTCGGGATTGTCCTGCTCCTGCTGGCAAAATTTGGTGGCTGGGCACTCGGAGCCCCGGTTCTGTTTTCGCTCTTCGTCCTGCATCTTGCGCATAGTTTTTCGCTGCGGCTCCGCAATGATATTTCGTACGGCGTCTACATCTATCATTTTCCGATCGCCAAGCTTCTTGTCACGCTGCCTTTTCTTTCCCGGTCGTTCCCGCTGTTTTTAATGGCAAACGTATTGTTGACGCTTCCCCTGGCGATATTCAGCTGGTGGTGCGTAGAGCGGCATTTTCTCCATAAAGATCCGTCCCGCCATGCCGGGATCGCCGATGGAATCAGGGCGGCCTGAGGCAATAAGCCGGTACCCTTCACCAGTGCGCGTAGTCGCCCTTTTCGAGCGAGAGCGCAAACTCCACGAGCAGCTTCACGCAATTTTCCACGTCGTCGAGGTCCACCATTTCGCTCGGCGTGTGCATGTAGCGCAGCGGCACGGAGACGAGCCCGGTGGCCACGCCGCCGCGACCGACCTGCATCGCGCGCGCGTCCGTGCCTGTCGGCCGCGGTTCGGCCTCGATCTGGCAGGGGATTTTCAGCTTCTTGGCGCATTCCAGGAGGAGTGAGAAAACCTTCGGGTTGATATTCGCGCCCCGGCAAATGATCGGGCCGCCGCCCAGTTTTATCTCGCCGTATTTTCGGTTGTCGCAATCGGGATGGTCGGTCGCATGGCCCACGTCCACCGCCACCGCGATGTGGGGGTTGACGGAGTAAACCGCGGTTGTCGCGCCGCGCACGCCGATTTCTTCCTGCGCCGTGGCGACGCTCACGACCCGGGCCTCCAGTTTTTTCCGTTGCGCCGCGAGGCGCACCAGCGTCTCGCCCACGATATAGGCGCCGGCCTTGTTGTCGAAGGCCCGCGCGGCGCCGACGCTGCCATGGATGATTTCAAATTCGTGGTCGTAGGTGGCCACGTCGCCGATGGCCACGCGCTCGAGCGCCTCCTTTTTTGAGCGCGCGCCGATGTCGATCCAGATCTCGTGCGTCTCGGGTACTTTTTTCCGGTCGGCTTCGTCCATCAAATGGATCGCGCGTTTTCCAGTCACGCCCTTCACCGGGCCGGCTTCGGTCTGGATGATGACGCGCCGTCCGGGAATCATCCCGCGGTCGTGTCCGCCGATGGTGTCGAAATAAAGGAATCCGTCCTTGTTTGCGTAGGTGATGATGAGGCCGAGCTCGTCCATGTGGCCGGCGAGCATGAGCACGGGATCGCCGCCGGGATTGAGCGTGGCGATGCGGTTGCCCATGGCGTCCTGCGCGTATTTGTCCGCGGCCGGTTTCACGTAATGGTCGAAGACTTTCTGCGCCTCGAACTCGTAGCCGGACGGCGAGCGCGCGTGCAACAGGTCGGTCAAGAAAGCGGGAGCCTTGGATTTGGACATGGGGAAAGATTCGCGCAAAAACGCGCGAAATTCAAGGTTTCAGGTGGGTCATTGGTCATTTGGAAGTAGTGAGCATCGAGTAGCGGGTAGCGAGTAGTCCTAAATTCGGCGGCATCCGGCTTTTTTGTGATTTGTCCTTTTGGAATTTGGTTTTTGCACCAGCCTTGATACTTGTCACCTGATCCTTGTTACTTGCCTGCCTCATGACCATCTATCCCGCCATCGACATCAAGGGTGGCCGCTGCGTGCGGCTGACGCAGGGGCGTGCCGACCAGGAGACCGTTTACGCGGAAAACCCGGCCGACGTGGCCGTGGCCTTCAAGGCCGCCGGCAGCCCGTGGGTGCACGTGGTCGATCTCGACGGTGCCTTCGAGGGTGAGCCCCGCAATCTCGATGTGGTGGCGCGGATTACCGCGCTCGGCCTGAAAGTCCAGCTCGGTGGCGGCCTGCGCACGCGCGCGACGGTCGAGCGCGTGCTTGGCCTGGGCGTGGCGCGCGTCGTCATCGGCACGCGCGCGGCGGAGAGCGAACCTTTTGTGTCCGAGCTCGTCGCGGCCTTTGGCGAAAAAATCGCCGTGGGCATCGACGCGAAAAACGGACAGGTCGCGGTGAAAGGCTGGGTCGATACCACGGCCACCGGTGCGCTCGCGCTGGCGCGCCGCATGGATGCGCTCGGCGTGGCCACGCTCATCTACACCGACGTGGGCACCGATGGCATGCTGACCGGGCCGAACTTCGCCGCGCAGGAGGCGATGCTGGCGGCGGTGCGCTGCCGCGTCATCGCCAGCGGCGGCGTGAGCGTGCGCGAGGACGTGGCCAAGCTTTCGGAAATAAAAAAACGCCGGCCCAATCTGGACGGCGTCATTGTCGGCAAGGCGCTCTACGAAAAGCGGGTGGAGCTCGGCGACCTGCTTACGTTGGCGGGATGAATAAAAAATCACGGCCGATGAACGGATCGGCGCTTTCGCTCGCTGGGCCGATTTCCCTTCGCTCGTAGTGAAGCGGGTTAAGCAGGCTAAGCACTCCCTCCACTTCGTTCTGGCTGTGAAAAGCAATGAGTAATAACGGCCGGGCAGTGCGAAGGGTTTCCGCCATGCCGGCCAGCGCCCGGTGCCCGTGTCCCTCGACATCAATCTTGACGAAGTTTGGCGGGAGAAGATCCCCTGCCTGCACACACTCATCCAGCTTCAGGGTACGAATCTGCAACGGCTTGGTATCCACGCTGTGGGTTTCACCCTCGTAGGGCAAATGGGTGGTGGTCGTGTGCAGATTGCCATAGGTAAATAGCTCGGCGCAATCGGTCGTATCCGAGGCCGCAGCCTGGTAGGTTTTTAGCCAAGGCAATGCATTCATTTTTCGGTGGCGCTCGAGCCGGGCGTAACTGAGTGGGTTTGGTTCAAACGCCGCCACCTGGCCGGAAGGCCCCACGCGCCGGGCCAGGCCCACGCTGTATAATCCAAAATGGGCGCCGAGATCCCAGCAATTCCAACCGCGGATGTTCCCGTGCCCGAGTTGCATCAAGGCGGCTTGCACGGCGGGTTCGTGCGTGCCGCGCCAATAAGAGGTCCATGGATAAAGGGTCCATCGCGCTCCGGCCGCGACTCCGCTTCGCACCCGGATGGGTAACAGCCCCAATGGTGTATCACGAAACAGATGATCACTGAGCCAGTGGAGCAGTCTCATGATTGGGGCGCGACTTTCTCCGCGATTTCCTCGAGCGGGTAGGTGATGATTTCCGCCAGCGTCGGGTGGTACCATGGCGCGCGCAACAGGTCGAAGACGGTCGCGCGCATGGCCAGCGGCGTCGAGAAGCAGTGGATGAGCTCGCACGCGTCCTTGCCAACGATTTCGGCGCCGAGCAGGCGTCCGCGCTTGGGCTCGGCGAAAACTTTCACATAGCCGTAGTTCGCCTCCATCAGGATCGATTTGCCGTGGTCATTGAACGGATAACTCGCGGAGAGATAGGCGGTGCCTTTTTTTTTCAGTTGCGATTCGAGCCGGCCGATGGTGGCGAGCTGCGGATCGGTGAACACGACGTTGAGCAGCAGGGTGTCGTCGGGCGGCCTGAGGCCTTTGACGCCGAACGCGTGCCGCGCGGCCAGCTCGCCCTGGGCGACGGCCAGGTGCACGATGTCGTGCGGCCCGCACACATCGCCGCCGGCGTAGATGTGCGGCTGGCTGGTTTGCTGCCAGCGGTTGACAGCCACGCGGCCTTCGCGTGTGAGGCGCACGCCGGCCGCATCGAGGCCGAGGCCGGCCGTGACGGGCTCGCGTCCGAGGGCGTTGAAAAGATGGCGCGCGCGGCGGGTGAAGGTTTTCCCGGCGTGCGCGAACACCGCGGTGACGCCGCGGCGGTCCCCCGTGAGCTTTTGGATTTTCGTCCCGGCAAAGAGCTCAATGCCTTCGTCGCGAAAGGCCTGCTGCACGACGGCGCTGGCCTCAGGCGAATGGTCGCGCAGGATGTGTTTGCTGCGCTGGAGCAGGATGACGCGTGCGCCGATGCGCTGGAGGTACTGGCCGAGTTCGCACGCGACAATGCCGCCGCCGAGGATGATCACGCTTTTGGGAACGAAATCGAGGTCGAGCACGTCGTCGCTGGTCCAACTCGGCACCTCGGCGAGGCCGGGGATGGGCGGTGTGCTGGCGCGCGAGCCGGTGGCGATGAGGATTTTTTTGGCGGTTAGGCGCGTGCCGTCGGCGAGTTCGACCGTGTGAGCATCGATGAAGCGGGCGTATTGGCGAAAAAGAGCGTAGTGGCCCGAGGTGAGCTGCTGCGTCCGATGGCGGGCGAAGTCGGCGATGATTTTTTTCTTTCGGGCGTGCATCGCGCGCATATCGGCCGTCGCGCGTGGAATTTTCAGGCCAAATTTTTTTCCGTTCTGTGCGAGGTGCAATACCTCGGCGGCATAAAGCAGCGTTTTGGACGGCATGCAGCCGCGCAGGATGCAGAGGCCGCCGAGCGGTCTTGAGCCGTCGACGATGGCCACCCGCTTTCCCAAGCCCGCGGCCACGCGCGCGGCATTGAAGCCGGCGCTGCCGCCGCCGATGACAAGAAAGTCGAAATGTTTCACTGGAGTGAAGTAACAAGTATCAGGTGCGGGGTACGAAGTGACAAGTATCAGGTAACAAGTAACAAGACTAAGTGATACCAATCGCCTTTTGTATTTGGACTTTGGTAGGGCGAACCCTCCGGGTGAGCCGTGGCTCGTCGGGGACGCCTCGCCCTACCGCTGATACCCTGTCCAAGAGGCCAATGGTTAAGGGACGTTGCTATTAGCTGCAGCGGAGCTGCTGACTTTCTTGTTACTTGATACCTGTTACTTGTCACTTCCGCTCCGCTTCATCGCCCTTTGCCGAAAAGCATGATGTGAATCGTCTTCAGCACGATGGAGGCATCGAGCATGAATGAGAAATGGCGGATGTAATACAGGTCGTATTCCAGTTTGCGGATGGTGTCCTCGATATTTGCGCCGTAAGGATAGTTGACCTGGGCCCAGCCGGTGACCCCGGGTTTCACGAGGTGGCGGAAATGATAGCAGGGAATCTGCCGGCTGTAGTCCTCAACGAGGCGATCCCATTCGGCGCGCGGACCAATGAGGCTCATGTCGCCGCGCAGCACGTTCCACATCTGCGGCAATTCGTCCAGGCGCATGGCGCGCAGGAATTTTCCCACGTGGGTGATCCGCGCGTCGTCTTTCTGGGTGTAGAGATCGGAGCTGGCTGGCTGGTCGGCCGGCTGCTGGCGCATGGTGCGCAGCTTGATCAGGCGGAAAGGCCGGTGGTTCTTGCCGATGCGGGTTTGCCAAAAGAACACCGGGCCGCCGCCTTCGAGTTTTATGGCGATCGCAGATGGGATTATGAACAGCATGCCGAACAGCAGGCCCACCAGCGAGAGAACGATGTCACTCAGGCGCTTAAGGCGTTCGAAGACCGGCTCGCGGGCGACCTGGAACCCCTCTTGGAAAAGCCAGGTCGGATTGATCCGGTAGAGCGGGATTTTCTGCCAGTAAACCTGGTGAAATAACTCCAGCGTGTAGGTTGGCACGCCGGAGAAATAGAGATCGATCAGCTGTTCCGCCAATTCGGGTCGCAGTTCGCGATTTGACTCGCGCAGCACGATGGCCTCCGCGGCAAATTTTCCCTGCCGCACCCGGGCCAGGATATCCTCAAAGAGCTCGAGTTTCAATCCATCGCCGGCTTCACCGACGGCGGTTGTGTCGCTCGTCGAAAAAACCACCGGAAGGGCAAAGCCGATCTTGGCGCATTCTTCCTGAAACAGCACGCAACTGACGCGGTTGCCCCAAAAAATCAAGGTGCGCTTTCCCCGCCGGCGCAGTGCCAGCTGATAAATCAGTCGGCGGTAGCCGAGTGTGACCGGGGTGAGCAGGAAAAACCCCAGCACGATGACCACGCGGCTTTGCTGCAACGGATAGCCGCTGGGGATGATGACGTACGTCAGCACCAGCGTGGCGATGAGCGTCGATCCGAGCGCGATGAGATGATGGCTCGTGTAATCGACACTGATCATGTCGGTGCGCGACTTGTAGCCGTCGATCAGGTAAAGCGCCAGAACCAGGATCACGAACGGCGCCAGCAATGGTGTGAAGATTGTTCCTGGCTCATTGGGGCCGTGCAGGTAGCCGGCCACGGCCAGGTTGAATGCCAGCACCAATGCGGCGAAATCAAGCAAGGCCAACAAAACGGCAAAGCGACGATTTTGAGCCATGGATAATTTTAGGGGACGGAATCTGAGCTGGGAAAAGGCAAGCGACTTTCGATATCAGCGGAGGCAGTATGCAGAAGCTTGCGCCAGTCTGCAATGGCGCGTTCGACCCCGCCGGTCTCGCGATGAAATTTCTCCGCCGCCTCGCCCCAGGTGCGCTGGCGCGCCACATCGCCAGGGAGTGAACGAATAGCCTCCGCCAGCAGGGTGGTTTCTTCACGTGCAAAAACCGCGCCCATCCCGCGTCCGGCCACGAGCCGGGCCAGCGCGCAATCGCGCGGCCCGACAAACAATACCGGCCGGCCGACGGCGGCGATGCCATGGAGCTTGCTGGGGAAAACCAGCGGTTCGCAACCCGGCCGTAGGGTCACGAAATGCACGTCGCCCAGCGCCAGGGTTTCCGCCAGTTGGGTTCGGGGTTGGGCCGGAAAAAACCGGATATTGTTCAGCCGGCGTTTTTGTGCGGCGGTTTCGAGTGCGGCGCGTTGGGCTCCGTCGCCGATGAAAACAAAAATAATGTCCGTCTCCGCCAGCAGGGTCGCTGCCGTGTCGAGCAGTGGCATGAGGTCGTGCACGCGGCCGAGGTTCCCGGAATAGGCGGCGACAAATTTTCCGCGCAATCCCCAGGCGTCACGCAGCGCGTCAGCCGCACCCGGTTGCATGGCTGTGAGCCCAGCCGGCGCCCAATTCGGAATCACGGCAACTTTCTCGACCCTGCGCCCGGCCAGGTAGGCGGCCATGTCGTCACCCGGCACCACGCAGGCAACGGCCCGCCGCCATGCCCGGTCGCGCAGCGGTCGTAAAATCCGCAGCCACTTGGCACCGGTCAGCGCCATGGCCAACTCGGGGTAAATATCCTGCACCCAATGAACGACCCGGGCGCCACGCCACCTGGCTAGGGCAGTGGCCCAGATGGCCAGCAGTGGCGGATCGGTCATCACGACCACCGTGTCGCCCGGGCGCGCGAGGCGCGCGAGTTGGACGAGCGCACCCAGCGAGAAGGCCATGAAGTCCAGCGTGCGCCCGGCCAGGTTTTTCCGTCCCCAACGCGTGCTGCGCACGCGCCGGATGTGGACGCCCTGGTGTCGTTCATCGCCCGGTAGGTCGGCCCGTCCATTGTGGCTGGTGATGACGGTCACGTGTTCGCCGGTCGCAGCCAGCCCTTCGGCGAGGTCGGTGAGCAGTTGCGCCGTGGCCGGTTCGTCGGGCCAGTAGAAACGGTTGATGAAAATCAGCGGCATTTTTTTGATTTGGAGTTATTAACCACTGATGGCTTCAGGCTTTAACCACGAAGACACGAAGCACACAAAGAAAGCTTTTTTAACCACTGCTATGGTGTGGCTGGCTGTGGAAAAACTTTGCCGGCCGTCGTTGCGAGAAGAAAGCGCTGCTGCAGCGTTTTCCTGCTCGCAATCCGACGGCCTACACGGCCTTGGCCGTGTGCTGCGCAGCAGCACAGTTTTTCGTCAGCCAATCCGAACCTGATCATTCGAGCCTGCCTTTCATAGTAATAAGTGCGTATAAGTGTTCATCAGTGGTTAAAAACGGTTCGACTCCGTGCTCTCTGCGCCCTCCGTGTTAAAAAGGGATTAGCGTGAATTAGTGCCTGCCCTTCGAAGCTCGGAGAGCGAAGTAGGGTCCATTAGCGGTTAAAAAGTGCTGTCCGCTGCGCCTGCAGCTCGGCCGAGACGAAGCCCTCATAGCGCGCGAGCAGGCGGCAGTAGCGAAAGCCCGCACCGCCATCGAGGAAACCGCCGCGCAGCACATACTGGTAAATGAAACGCAAGGCTGGGCGGCAAGGCAGCGCGCAACTGAAATATTTAAGCGCGCGCCGGCGGGCCAGCGCGTCGGACGAAAACAGCGCGCGCCAGCCGGGCCGGGCGTTCGTCATGCGGGCGGCGGCTTCTTCGCGCGCATAGCGGTGGTGCTTCGCTAGCCAGGCTTCTTCGCCGCCGGACATCATTTCATGGAGATAATTTCCTTGCAGCCGGTTCATGCGCATGGACGGCGCCTCGCGCTGGCCATGGCCGACTTGGATAAAATCAAAACCGCGCGCCCGCACGAAGCGCGCCTGCCAGGCCGGATAGTCCGTGCAATGGGGCAGCCAGCGTCCGAAAAACAGCATCCGGGGGGCGACCCAATATCCGTCGAGCGATCCATCGCCGGAGATGGCAGCGCACTCGGCGAAAAGCTCCGGGGTCATGCGTTCATCGGCATCGAGGTGAAAGACCCAAGGATGTTTGAAATCGATGGCGGCGTGCGCGTGATTGCGCTGTTGGGCGAAATTTTCGAAGGGGTGGACGAACACCCGCGCACCTGCCGCGCGGGCGATCTCAACGGTGCGGTCGGTCGATCCCGAATCGAGCACGATGATGTCGTCGCAACCGGCCACGGAGGCGAGACACGCCGGCAGGTTGGACTCCTCGTTTAAGGTGAGGATGAGGACGGAAAACATTTCAACAGATTGCTAGAGCATTTTAACCACTGATGTACACTGATGGTCACTTATAATTCGGATCGGAGTTTTTTAACCGCGGATAAACGCAGATGTACGCGGATACGGATTGAATTTTTTAGCCACGAAGCAGCACAGTTTTTCGCAGCAGACATTCGCGTTTATTCGCGGTTGAAAATCTGAGTAAGTGCACATCAGTGGTTAATCTTCCGATCCGTATCTGTGTTCATCCGTGTCCATCTGTGGTTAACCTAGTCTTCTGATTGCTTTGAGGTATTAGTGACCATTAGTGTGTATTAGTGGTTAATTTGTCCTCGTCTGGTGAAAGCTGGGCGTGGCGTACCGCGGCGAAAAACATCAGCCAGAATAAAATGGCGACCGCGGGGCACTCGAAGGGAAACTCGATCCACGCATAAAGCAGCAAGAGGGCGCAGCCCAAAAGAGGGTAGAACACGAGCGAATGGCGGAAATGATGGCGGCGCAGCGTGAGCAGCGGCAGGGCGCCGAGCAGGCCGATGAGCGCCGTGCCGACGAGGCCGGTCTCGGCGACGCTTTGCAGCCAGTCGGAATGGGCCTGGGCATAAAATACCGGCAGGCGATCCGCCTCGGACTTTTGCGTGTTGTAGGTCATGAAGACCCTCGCATAGCTGTCGAAGCCCCAGCCGAACCACAGGTGGTCGCGGGCCATCTGCCAGGTATCGTGATAGAGCGTGGCCCGGCTGCCGAGGCCGCCTTCGGCATGCATTTGTTCGATCTGCGCGCGCGTCAGTTCCGCCCGCACTTTGAAACCATTTTCGTCGAGTTTATAAATGCCAACGGCCAGGATGAACGCCATTGCCAGCGCGCCGCCCAGCCACCACGCCAGCGAAGCCGTGGAAGCCTGGCTTTTTTTGCGCCGATGCCAAAGCACGTGCCCCAACATCACACCGGCCAGCAGCAAAATCAGCAGCGTGCCCGAACGCGATTCACTGAGCGGCGCGGTTGCGGCAATGAACAGGAGGCCCACGGCGCCGCCAAAGGCCGGCGTATGCCAGAAGTCGCGGGCTTCACGCCGGCCGGCATAATGAAAGACCAATCCGGCGCCGGTCGCGACGGACAAAACGACGAATGCTCCCCAATGGTTGTGGTAAACGAAGGTGGAGAAAAAAAAGGCATTGGGTGCCTCGCGCAGGCCGAAAAACAACCCGGCGCCCGTCACTTTTTGCACGGTGCCGAAAACAGAGAGTGCGAACGCGTTGCCGGTGGCCAGGATCAGCAGCCAGCGCAGCGCCCGCCGTTGCCGGAGGCACAGGGCGAGATTCAGGCCGGGAAGAAAAACGCCGTTGAAAAGCCAGAGTGCGCGCAGCGAGGCCGCGGGCTCGGCCGAACCCGGCAGCCAGGCCACTCCGCCGGCGCGCACGAGCAGGGGTTCGCCGTCAAAGAGTCGGACGGAAAAATTGGGATTGAGGCAGCTGGCCAGCACCAGCAGGTTGAAAACCAGCAGCGGCCAGATCCAGCGCAGGACGCGGCCACCCCTGCCACTCAACGCCGCGCCGAATGTGATCAACACCCCGGCGCTGCCCCACCAGGAAATGATCCGGCGCGCCCAATCGACATTGCCATCAAAGGCCCAGGTGGCGAAGACGAGCAGTGCGCCCGCATGCACGAGCGCGGCCTGTTCCAAGAGGGACAACGGCGGCCGCGAATGGGTGGTGCCGCCGATGGAGCTGGCGGACATGGATGGGTCAGGTTGGGGTGATCCCATGTTGGAGCATTTTAACCACTAATACACGCTATGGGCACTAATACTTCCAAGCAGGCAGAAGAGGTTGGGAATCGGAAAGTATCAAGTGTCAGGTTTTCAAGTATCAGGATCAGGAATTAGGAGTCAGGAGCGGTCAGTTATCTTGGAACTTGGTACCTGACACTTGAAACTTCACGACCATCTGCGGTTAAAAATGCTCTAATCCTTCGTGCCGCGCAGGCTGGCATAAAACTCGACGAGCAACTGGGCGGATTTTTCCCAGGAAAACTCCGCCAGCACCCAGTCGCGCGCCGCCAGGCCGCGGGCGCGGCGCGACTCGGGGCTCTCTTCGAGAACCGAGCGCAATGTGGGGGCATACTGTTCCCACGGCACGCACCAGCCGATTTGATGCTGGTTGAGCGCGGCCCACGGCATGCGGTCAGTCACGACGACGGGCAGCCCATGCGCCATGGCTTCGGCCACGGCCAGGCCGAAATTTTCCGAATGCGAGGGCAATAAAAAAAGCGAGGCCGCCGGATAGGGCATCGGCCGGTTGCTGCCGTCAAACACGGCGACGCGGCCGGTTCCAGATTGTTGGTGGATGTAACGCGAGAGTACATTTACGCTGTATTCCTGGGGAATGCCGACCATGAGCAGCAGCCAGTCGCGGGGTGCGTGCGCGAGCCAAAGATCGATGAGCTCGAGCACGCGTTTCTTGCGGTGAAAGCGCGAATAGAAAAGCGCGGTCGGCCGGGTAAAGGCGGCCGGGCAAGCCTCGCGCCAGTGGGCCCCAGCCCGGGCGACCTCGGCCGGATCAGACGGGGCGACGCCATTGGGCGCCACGCAAATGGGCTGGTGGAATCCTTGCGCCCGGATGTCATCGGCCTCGGTTGAACTGGTGGCGTGCCAGCCGGATGCGGCGGCGAAGGCGCCGGGGTGGACGAAATTTTCCGCGAGGCGTTTTTTCCAACGGTGGTGGCGCCAGGACCAGCGGCTCATCATGCCGCGCGGCGCGATGACCAGCGGAACACCCAGCGCGCGGGCGCGCTGATGCGCGTAGTGCAAAGTTCGCAGCCACAAGCCGTGGCTGTGCAGGCAATCGCTGTCTTGCGCGCGCAAATGGGCTCGCAGCCGGGGTGAGGGGCAGAGGCTCGCCGGACTACCGCGTGGGAAAATGTGAACGCTGAGATTTCCCTGCTTGCGGGTTTCCGCCACCGGCCCGGTGCTCAGCAACTCAACCTCGTGACCCAGCTGTGCCAGGGCGGCCGCCAGCGGAGGCACCGCCTTGCTCGGTCCGCCATGACGGGCTTCAAGGCTGGGCACGATGTGTGTAACTCTCATTTAGAGTGGTTTAAAAATTAGTGTAGCCACGAAAGATCACAAAGAACTCACTTTTTTAACCGCAGATGAACACGGATAGACGCGGATGGTTGACGAAAAACTGTGCTGCTGCGCAGCACACGGCCAAGGCCGTGTAGGCCGTCGGGTTGCGAGCAGGAAAACGCTGCTGCAGCGCTTTCCTGCTCGCAACGACGGCCGGCAAAGTTTTTCCACAGCCTGTGATTGCAGAGATAATTTCTTTATGACCTTTGTGCTCCTTTGTGGCTAAAAAATTCAATCCGTATCCGCGTTCATCTGCGTCCATCCGCGGTTAAAAAACTCCGATCCGAATTATAAGTGATCATAAGTGTCCATCAGTGGTTAAAGTAGTCTTACTCTGGTAACGGCCGGGCTTTGAGCGGACGACAGGGCGCGCCGGCGCAGATCATGCGCGGCGGCAAGTCCCTCACGACGACCGCGCGCGCGCCCACGACGCACAGTTCGCCCACCGTCACGCCCGGGCCGACAAAGACATCCGCGCCGAGCCAGGCATTTTCGCCGATGACAATGGGGCGCGCCACGAGCGGCATGTCCCAGCGGGTGAAATCGTGCGTGCCGGCGCAGAGGTGGCACTGCTGGCTGACGTTGGCGCCGTAGTTGAGCGTGATGGGCGCGAGATTGTAGAGATTGACGTGCGGGCCGACCATGGCGCGCGGCGCGAGGGTGAGTTTCCAGGGAAAGAAAATCCTGGCGGTGGGGAAAACCACCACCTGGCCCGGGGCGGGAATGCTGGCGCCGAAAAGCCGCAGCAACCGCGCGCGAAAACCATGCAGCGGCCGCGGGCTCCAGCGAAAAAGCGTGGCTTGCACGAAGGCCCATAACCAGCGCCCCAGCAACTCGCGCGTGGCATAGGGTGTAACGCAGCCCTGGCCGAGATAAGGTTGGGAAGACACGGGGAGGTAGTTGGTGGTTAGTAGTTGGTAGTTCGTATTTGGTAAGAGACCAACTACGAAATACCGGCTGCTAACTACGGTCTTGCGAGCCCTTCAAAATCGGCGAGCAGCGCGCGGGCGAACCGTGGAAAGTCATACGGCTCCGTCCGGCGGCGGGCCGCTGCAGCCAGGCGGGTGCGCAGGACGGGATCCAGGAGCAATTTTTTGAGCGCGGCGGCGAGGCACTCGGCGGCAGCGGGCGCAGTGTGGTCAAAAACCAGGCCGGTTTCGCCGTCGGCGACAAAATCCGTGAAGCAGGCGAGGCGCGATACGACCGGCACGGCGCCGGCAGCCATCGCCTCGGCGATGGCGACGCCAAAGGTTTCGCCCTGCACCGCGATGCTCGGGTAACAGAAAATATCGGTGTCGTGATAGGTCTGTTTCAGCACGGAATCGTTGAAGACCGGTGGCAAAAGGGAAAATCGATCGGGCGGAAGAAACTCCGCGGCCTGGCGGGCGAGGCCGGCGGCATAATCGGGGCCGGAGCCGCCCTGGGCCACATCCGCCGGGCCGCACAGCCTGACCCGCCACGCGGGCAGATTTTTTTCCAGGGCGAGCAGGCGCAATGCTGCGAGCAAAAGATCGAGCCCCTTTTCACGATGCAGGCGGCCGACATAGCTGATCGTGAGCGGTGCATTGGTCGCGGATGGGACGGGCGCTCTTTGGAGTTCATTCCACGCGATCGGACAGCCGGTGACGCGGATGACCGGGGCGAGGCGAGGATTTTCCGCGGTAATTTTTTCCCGCAAGGCGGTGCTGGGTGCAAAGAGACGGGCGATCTTTCGGTAGAAGCGATACTGGCCCTTCGGCATGCGGCCGGCAAAGACGACCACGCGTCCGGCCGAGGGCCGGAGCGCGCCGAGCCAGGCGGGCAGGGCGACGCAATTGACGATGACGATGTCGGCCGGAGGGAGCGTGCGAAAAACGCGCCAGCTCCAGAAAAAATCATGCAGCAGGTTTTGCCAAAGCCGCGGGGTGTGGGCGCAGCCGCGCAGGCGCACGTGATGGACGCCGGCCAGCGTTTCACGGTCGGGGAAGCCAGGCCAGCGACGCGAGAAAACGGTGACCTCGTGGCCGGCGGCGGCGAATTCGAGGGCGAGCCGGTGCCAGATTTTTTCCGTGGCGCCGCCGGCGGCGGGCGGCACCGGCAGGAAAAAGCCCATGACAATTGAGATCTTCACGTTTTTATCTGCAGCGGAGCGCAAATGGCCGCTGATAGCCAACTGACGAATGACGACACAGAAAAATTCCAAACGCCAAACAGTCCTCCGTCGCTCTTCGGCGATGGAGGACACGGCAAATCCCAAAGAAGCTCCAAATTACCGCTGGCCGTGACGAGTGCACCCCTTTGAGGGGGATTGCGTCAAAATTGAGGATTTTAAATTTCAAATATTTTTTGGCGTTTGAACATTGGCGTTTGTAGTTTGCGCGGCTTTTCATTTGAAAAGCGGCGCGGCCAACGCGAGCCCGCGGAGAAAACCCCCGGTGGTTTGCGCGTAGGTGTAATGGGAAACTTTTTCGGCGGCGGCGCGTTTGATTTTTTCCCGTTGCGCGGGTGGCGTGGCGAACGCGGCGGCGAGTTTCTCCTGCAGATGCGCGGCATCGCCGGCGCGAAAAACCCAGCCGGTTTCCCCATCGAGCACGAGGTCGCGCTGGCAACCGACGAGGTCGCTCACGAGGCAGGGCACGCCCATGTGCATGGCTTCGTTGACGGCGAGGCCCCAGGTTTCGTAAACGCCGCGCGAGGGCAGGGCGAAGATATCGGCCAGGAGATAGCGGGCGGGCATTTCGCTCTGGTTGGCGAAGGGCAGGAAATGCACTCGGCCGGGGGGCGCGGCCCGGGCGCGATCGAGCAGGGCGCTTTTTTCCTCGCCGTCGCCCACCAGGACCAGCGCGGTGCCGGGTGCATCGAGCGCCAGGAACGCTTCCAGTAACTCACGGGGTTGCTTGGCCGCCGTGAATTTTCCGGCGAAGAGCACGACACGCGTATCTGGCGCGAGACCGAGTTGCGCGCGTAGCGCCTGGGCGGCGGCGCGATAGCCGTCCCGGCTTGGATCAAAGTGCTCGTGGTTGACGGAATGCGGCGCGAAGAAAAGTTTTTTTTCGGGCACGCCGAGCGCGAGGAAGTAATCGCGGTTGGCTGCGCCGACGCAGGTGAGGGCGGCAAATTGGCGGTAGAGCGTGCGAAACAAGATTTTCTTCCACCCTGGCAGGGCGGGCCGGCCCAGGAGATGCGAGTCGCCGCGGAAGATGAGCGGAATGCCGTGGCACCGCGCCCAGGCGATGACGCGCAGATGGCTCGCGTAAGCATAACCAAAAAGCAGGAGCGCGTCGGGCCGCCACGCGGCGAGGCGGGCAGTGAGCCCGGGATTGCGCAGGCCCATGAAGTGATGGGTGCCGGGATCGCGTGCGACGTTGGGCACGAACTCGCTGTCGTAGCCGCCGAGCAAGTCGACATCCCAGGTGATTTTTTTTCCGAACTGCGGGTCGCGGGTGGCCTCGACGCCGAATTTCCAGAGGTAAAAGACGCGGAATTCCAGCGCGGTATGCGTGCGCAACCAGCGAAACCACGGGCTGTAGTATTGGTTGGGATGCGAGAGAACGATGGCCAGGCGGGGCGAATTCATCGGGCAAAGGCCTTCAACCGAGAACGCGTCGCAGGACGAACGCCATGCCGAGCACGGCGACCACGGCTTGAAAGAGCGAACTCAACCAGATGCTGAGGGTGAGCTCGGTTTGAAACGACCAGGCCATGAGCAGCACGAGGACCAGGCCGGCATAGGAAAGGATCGGGCTTTGCGACGCCCACAGGCTGTATTTTTTCAGGCCGAAGGCGAACACGGCGGCGAGCAGGCCCACGCCGTAGAAACCGAAGTTGGCATAAGCCTCGGCGAGCAGCCCAAAGGCGATGGTGGTTTTTTCCGTATCCTCCTCGCGTTGCAAACTATAGTAAATCGAGAGCGTGTAAGTGCTGATATGGCCAACGGGTTTTTCCGGCCAGAAAAAGCGCGGCACGAATTGTCCGGGAATTTGCCCGTAGGTCAGGCCGTTGAGGTAGGGCAGGCGGTCGGGCGTGTTGTCCACGACGAGGCAGATGATTTGGAAAAGCGACGTGCGTTCGATCAACTTCTGTGTTATCCCGACTTTCTGATGGAGATCGAGCCCGTCTTGAATCCATTCGGCAAAAAATCCCGGCAAGTCCGTCAGGCTCGGTATGAATGTATCCTCTTTTCCCCAGTATTTTTCACGCATGGCCGTCTTGCCGTTGTGGAGCAAGGCAATGACCGGCAGGATAATGGCAATCACCAGGATAGGCCGGCGCTTGCTGCTGGTGATATAGCCGAGCAAGGCGAGCACGATGAGGGAAAGACCAATGATCAGGTAAAGCGTGGCAAAGTTGAAGATGACCTGCAGCACGAGATTGATGATGTAGGAGGTTTTTTCCTGATAGGAGAGATCGCCCTGGCCCCAGCGCCGGCCTTGGATGAACAGGGTGATGATGCCAATGCCAAAGAATGCGGCCCGTAGCGGCCCTTGAAGATCGGTGGGGATGACATCGCTGAAAGTGTAAATGCCGGTGTAGACCGTCGTGAGCACCAGGCCGTAGCCGAGGTATCTTCCGATATCGCGGGAGATCACATCTTTCGTCCAGAACGGCGTGAGGCGAGGATATCCGCGTGTGGCTGCATAGGTGGCATTGGCGATGATTTGGAAAAAAATCACGGCGGCACCGGCTTGCTCGACCACCGACTCGGAATAAGTTTGAAGTTCGCTTTGCCCGTTGAGCAGGGGCAGGGCGTAGATGTTGACGCCGGTCAGCATGAAGACCTCGAAGACGGGAAACTCATGGGTGTTGCGCCGGGCCCACAGCAACGTGGGAAGCGTCGCGAGCACGATGATGGCCAATCCCTCATAAAGTTCGGTGACCGAGCTGACTTCGGCGTTGAAGACATAATAACCGAGCGTCAGAATGAGCAGCGCAAGCCCGCCGCGAAAGAGAGCTCGATCCGGAGGAGCCGGCTGTTCTGGCTCCGGCTCGGCTTCAGGGGGTAGGGGTGACGGATCGGCCATGGTGTGAAATCAAGGCGCAATTAAAGAGGTCGCATTGCGCGCGGGTCAGGGCTTCGGCGAGGTAATGTTGGCTAAAAAATGCATCGTTGCGCTCCGGCAGCGAACCGGGCGGGAAGCCCGCCAGGGCGTGATCGAAGAATTTAGCCAGGGCGGCATGGGCGGCATCCTTGGGCTCGCTTTCGCGAAACTCGATCATGACGGAACAATTGCTCTCCTGTAACAGTTTTTCCATTACACTGTCTTTGAAGACGAGTGCGAGGATGGGCCGGCTGGAGATATAATAGGGATAAAATTTTGAGGGGGAGTAAGCGAGGTCGCTTGAGCCCGGCAAGAGGAGCACATCGGCGTCCTTTTGCAGGCGGATGCATTCGAGATGGCCGAGCCGATGCGGGATTTCCGCCACCTGGTCGGCTACGCCGCAGATTTCCGCAAAGGGCAGCACGGAATTTTTGCCCTTGCCGGGGGCAACGTAACTCGTGCCGAGGAAGTGAAACCGCAACCGCCGGGCCTTCTCCGGAAATCGCTCCCGATAGAGCCGCAGGCCGTCAAACAGCACGGTCAACGCGTGGGGCATGACCGGTCCCGAGGCACCCGTGTAGAGAAAATTAATTTCACCGTGTTCCTTGTGATAATGGTAGGTTGGCGTTGGTAGCGCCACCGCCTTGGCCAGATCTTCGTGGCTGGCTCCGAAGCCAATGACGGCTGAAGGAATCTGCTGGAACCATGGATAGCGTGCCCGCAGGTCATTGAGATAGCTGGGTGACACGCTCATCACGCCGCCGGCCCGGCGGAAAGACCATCCCTCGAGCATCCAGGCCATGGCGCGCGCAAACTGATATTTCCAGCCTCCCGGCGGCCGGCGCGACCCCGTGCGCTCGTAATAATCGGTGCGCCATGGGTCCTGGACGTCGAGCACATAGGGCACGCCACACAGACGGAGCCAGAGCCGCCCGAGGGTGAATGTGACAAATTGCGTGTTGGTGAAAAAGACCAGGTCAACCCGGCGCCGGCGAATAAGCCGTGTGCCTTTGAAAACAAGACCCAACCATGAGCGAAGGCCGAGATTGGCCACTCCGAGCCAGCGGGTCCAGCCGAGTGGGAACGCCCATGACCGGTGCACTTCGATCTCAGGCGGGATCGTCTGCTCCAGTTCCGGCTCGCGCACGCCATCCTGCCAGCGATCATCCACGGCGAGCACGATGGGCTCCCAGCCATGCGCACGATAATGCGGCAGGCTCATGCGCGCGCGTTGCATGTCGGGCGCATTGACCGGCGGCCAGTGCGGCGAGATGATCAAGACCCGGCGCTTGGGCGATTCAGGATCGGGCATGGAGGGGGATGGCGCGGTGCACACTCATAGCTCGAAGAAAAATTCCTCAGAGGAAGAGAAGAACGACACAAATTCACGTGAAAGCACAGGATGGATCCAGGGAGACACGGGCTCGACTTGTGAAGCGTAAATGGCGAGGGCTTGTTTTTTGATGTGCTCGTAGCCGAGGAAATCGCTGCGCCAGACTTTGCGACTCGTGAAAAACGGCCGGATCAGCAGAAGGGGATTCCACCACGACCAGATGGGAAAGGCCAGGATGCGCGCTTTCGTTTTTGCCTGGGCCAGCGCATTTGCCACCAATCTGAATGCAGCGTCATGCTCCGAGCTGCCGTCATGATGAAAAGGCAGGAACACTTCATCGGGCCTGACTTCCCTGAGTATCCCGGCGATTTTCTCCGTGAGTTCAATGGTTGCTGCGGCATCAAGGTGGGCGAGCGTGCCATCGCGGGCCCTGAGAAAAGTCAGGGCGGTGCTTTCCACGCCGAGGAGCCGCATCGCCCGGCGGGCCTCGTTTTCCCGCATTTCGGCCACGGCTTCCGATGTGATCATGGGGTGGCCGGGATGTGATTCGCTGCCATCGGTAAGATAAGCGACATGTACCGGAAACCCTTCGAGGCGTTTGCGTGCGATCAATCCGCCGCAGCCCATCACTTCATCGTCCGGATGCGGCGCGAACACGAGCATGACCGATTCTCCGGCCGGATCATAGTCACAGGCGCGGCAGCGCAATAGCCACCGGAAGGCACGGCTGAGCGCCCGCCGAACCAGCCGCTTGATCGTGGGCCCACGACGGGTGCCGGGCCCAGTCATCGCAAGGGAAATCAACCAAAGGCGTGGGCAGGGCATGGGCTCAATGGGGCTGGGATTGGCTGAGCGAGCGGGCCACGATTTCCACGAATCGCGGAGCTTCGCGTTCCCAGCAATAAATGTCTTCGGCGAGTTTGCGGGCCGCCTGCTGGCGCCGGGCGAGCGCGACGCGATCGGCCAGCAGGGCATCCAGGGTGGCCGCGAAACGGCTGGTCTCGTGCATTTCCACCACGATGCCGGCATCGGGCGCGTGCGCCAGCACTTCCTGTTGCCCGGTGGTGTCGCTCGCCACGACCGCCAGGCCGGCATTCAGATATTGGATGATCTTGTTGGTGATCGTGAGGTCGCGATTGACGATAAAACCCTGCTCAAGGGCGAGCCCGATGTCGTGGCGGGCGATCACCGAGGGCAGTTCCGCTGGCGATACGAGGGGAAGGAAATCAACCTGTCCACGTCGCTCGACGGGGAGAAGGCGCAGCAGTTTTTCGCGAAAGTCCGTCGGGGAATCACCGAGGAGCACGACCCGGCTGGGTGTGGTGGTTTGTCGCCAGGCCGAAAGAAATAGTTCAAGGCCGCGGCCCGGACCCAGGGTCTGGGAAAACCAGAAAAACGCCGGGGGTTCTCCCGGCCAACTGGCATGCGGGTCGGGCTGCAGGGGAAAAGAATTGGTGATGACTTGCGGTCGCGTGCCGCCGTAGCGGGCATGGAGGGCATCCGCGAGTGCGTGCGAAGTCGTGGTTGTGTGCACGGCGTGCTGGAGCAACGTGCGCTCAACGCGGCGAATGAGCGCCAGCGGACGGTGACGGCGATCCTGCGGCAGCAAATCCTCGGAGTGCCAGTCTTCCAGGTCGGCGGCGACGCGGCGACCTTGGTCCAGCAGTCGGGTGCCCACCCAGTGGGGAGCTTCGTTATGCACGATGACAAGGTCGGCCGGCAGTTGCTGGGCGCGATGGAGGATGGCACGAGCTGGACCGATGGCATGAATCGTGGCCAGCCCGGTGCGCCGGGCGATCTTGCGCGCCAGCCACAATCGCAATCGTCGCAGCCAGACGGTTTCACCGGGAGTTTCAAACCCCGGAAGCATGTCGATCGTCTCGCGACGAAAGGACGCGGTGCGCAAAATTTCGCGGTCTGGCGCTTCCGAGGGCAAATGATTGCGAACGGCCAGCACGGTGACGTCGTAGCCGGCGCGTCCCAGCGTCTCTGCTTCCTTGAGCGGACGCGGATTCCGGCAAAGCGGGCCGTTGGTAATGATGAGGATTTTTTCGGGAGGCATCTCGTCAGGCCGTCGCGTTCGGCGATTGGACAGGAATGGGGTTGCGGGCTTGCTTGCGCCAACGCTCCACGGGTGCTTCCACCAACCTGTTCAACAGCCAACCTCCGGTGAAAGCCAGCAGGACGGCAGCCAGCCAAACCAGACAGAAGAGAGCGTGGCGTGGAGAAACCCAGCGCTGGGCCAGATTCATGAAGGGCGAGAGCAGGGGCAGGTGGATAAGATAGAGGGAATAGGAAAACCCACCCACCCAGGCCAGCTTGCGCAGAAATGGATTTGCGCCAACGCGACCATCCTGTCCGGAGAGTGCCCACAAGGCGACAGCGGTGGCGATGGCGGTGAGCAGTCCTTGACCGCCATATCCTCCGGGCCGGCCCAGGGCAAGCAGGGTCAGCAGGGCGAGACCCGTGGCGGCAAAATATTTTGACCGGGGTGTAGGTGAACGCGCCGCCCACCACACCAGCACGCCGACAAAAAAATCCGGCCAGAGGCCGAGCACATAGGTCAGCCGGGACTGCCAGCCGGCCAGCGGCCACAGGCAGACCAATAACCCAATCAGGGCCAGCGTACCTGCCGGCACTCGCCGGCGCAGGATCAACGCGCCCGCGGCCAGCAGGTAAAATCCCAGTTCATAAACCAGCGACCAGCTTACGATCAGGGTGGCCGGAGTCTTTAGGTAGGGATTGAGCAAGAACAGATCGGCCATCCAGCCCCGCGGACCGGAGGGCAGATTGGCGGCGAAGCGCGTGGTGTTGAAAGGTACCGCGGCCAGTCGCAAGGCCAGGGCGAGTCCGAGGGCAGCCCAATACGTGGGATAGATCCGCAGCGCTCGCTCGCGCAAGAAAACTTGAACGGGTTCCCGGCGCCGCCAGCCTCCGGCCAGGCGTTGCGCAATACACCAGCCGCTGATCGCAAAAAACATGTGGACGCCCAGCCAGCCGTATTGGGCGAAGCGCTGCACCAGGCCCAGGATTGGATACAGTGTATCGGATGGAATGGCGGAGAGGCTGTGAAAAAGCAGCACCCAACTGCTGGCCAGACCGCGGGCGGCATCGATTGTCCAAAGCCGGTTGGCCGGGCCGACGGCAGGCTGGTTGACCATCACCACAGGAGAAGTGTCATGGGTTAATATTTGTCAGGCGGGGCGATTTGAAGCCAGATTGAGGCGTTCAGCAATGCGTTGAATCGTCCGTAAAATCGAGTGGTCATTCAGCGCCCTTTGCTGGCCGGCGGCGCGCAGTTTTTTCCGACGGGGCGGGTCGGACGCAAGGGCCCGGGCCTTTTCCGACAATTCGCCGGCGTCGCGATACGTTTCAATTTCCGATCCAAGGTGGTAAAGCTGGTCGAGCCCTTCGGTCCATTCGGTGAGATAGCAGGCGCCAGCCATGGGTGCTTCGATGTCGCGCAAACGGGAATAGGTGCCGGGGTTTTTAAACGGGCGTCGCAGGCTGGGATAGCGGTTCACGCCTACGCATACGGTGCTGCCGCGGAGGATGTGCCAGTAATCGTCGCCGGTGGGCGCAGGGCGCGCCTGGGCTGAGAAATCGAAGACCGGCACTGGTGACAGGCGAAGCATCCCGGCATATTTTCGGGCGAGCGCACCGAGCCCGTGCCGTTGCGCAAACTCAACTTGGTTGGTGAGCCTTGGGCCGAGGCCGGCGACCGGGGCAGGCGGCGCCGCCGGCGGATCGGCTTCGGCCCAACCCGTGCCGCGCAGCTCAATGGCAAGGCCGCGCTCGATGGCAGAGGAAAACAGCGCTTCACGCTGTTCATCGCGTGTGCCGATAAATGTCACCGGATGCGTCTCGGTTGCGACGGGCGTGCGCCAGGCGGGCGGCACCCAGCACGGCATCGGGGCATGGAGCCAGGGCAGGCCGGCGTCCTGGTAGAGTCTGACGCCCCCATGCTCGGGAACCCAATGCAGGTCAAAGCCGTGAAATGCATCCGGCACGCGGCGGAACTCGCGGACGTTGTCACAAAAAAAGTTCACGCAGGGAATGCCCAGGGCCCGGATCTCAGTGACCGCCGACGGCAGCACCTGGCCGGGAAAAAGATAGCTGAGAAAAAAATCCACGGGCTGGCGGGCGTGTTCGCGCCGCAAAAAATCGACCGCCCGGCCCCATGTGCGCTCGCGCCAGGCGTGGGCGGCGGGTTTTTCCAGCGGCAGCAACCCCTCGGCCCAATCGCAGTCGGGCGCCTCAATCGTGGAGTGTCCCGCTTCGGCCAGGCCGCAACGAAAATACCCGGCCCAAAAATCGTAGGCGGGCACGGCATGGCGCTGCGTGGCTTGCTGGCAGCAGAGGAAAATTCGCAAGGGGCGGCTCACAGCGAAGAGGGCTTCCCTGTTTTTGGCCGCGCCCATGCTCGCAGGCGTTGCGCAAATTTCCAACCCAGCAGGCGGGTGACGACCCGAAAGCCGCGACCGCCGCCGGGGCGCTGGTCGGAACCGCCATAGGAACGGACTTTTGCTTCGCATTGTCGCACCAGCCCTGGATCGTCCGGGTATGCGGCGAAGGCGAGCCGTTGGAAAAGATCGGCACACGCCCGGCGGGTGCGCGGGCTGGCTTCACGTGCCAGCAAATGCTGGGCGCAGAGATCTTGGGAAAGAAAAGCCGAGCGCCAGGCGGCGTCGGTCCGCCGTCGGCTCAGGCTGCCGGCGAGGTTCGAACGATAGAATGAGCGGGCGTTGGCGCAAAAGATCACCCGGTTCGCAGCGAGGAGCACCCGGCAAAAATATTCGCCGTCATCATTGAGTGTGAGCCGTTCATCCCACGGGCCGGCGGCCTCAATGAGGCTCCGGGGCGTCAGCCAGGCAGCAGGCGGCATCATGCCGCGTCCGGCAAAGTTAAGGGCGAGCCAATCAACCGGTTTGCTGTCACGCCAGTTTGCCTCAGGCGTGAAGACCGCCGCGGCAGGATTGTCGTCGAAGCGACCCCACGGCCCCGCGGCGATGAGGCCGTCTGCGATGCCGAGGCCGCGCATCTGTTGCTCGATTTTATCCGGCGCGAGCAGGTCGTCGGCATCGAGAAACTGGATGAAATTACCCTGGGCGTGCTGCAGTGCATGGTTGCGCGCCGCCGCTGCGCCACGGTTTTCCTGCGTGACAAGTCGCACGCCGCGGTCGGCATATGTGCGTACGATGCTGGCACTGTCGTCGGTTGAGCCATCATCCACAACGATGATTTCCTTGTGTGGACAGGTCTGGACGAGCGCGGATTCCAGCGTTTGCGCCAGCCACGGCGCGGCATTGTAACAGGGTATCAGAATACTGACGAGCGGAGGATTCATGGTGCGAGGGCGTCCGCGAGTGCCTGTCGCCAGGCATGCCGAAAATAACCGCGTTTCGATTCCGCCACATAATGATGCAATGCGGCGGTGGGTGCGCGGCATTCCGACTCGGTGGGCATGATCAGGTAATCAGCCGTTGGCAGACGCAGCGGATGGCTATCCGCGAGCAGCAAGGCGCAAAGCGCCTGTTCAAGGTAGTAACTGGTGCCGTGCTGCGTGAGCAGGCGGGCGCACCAAAATTCCAGTTTTTCCCAGTCAACCGTGTCGCTGCGCAGGCCGCAGATGCCGACGTTCAAATGCTCGGGCAAAGAACGCCCGGCCAGGGCTGTGAGCGTGGCCTCGGGATAGCCGTAGGCATTTTGGAAATCGAGCATGTGCACGGGGCGGTCGGGCGCGGCCAGCCAGGCGAGCAACGCATCGGGCCGCCGGAAAAAAAGCATGTCGGAGTCGAGCACGAGGCGCCAGCCGTCGTGGCCGGCGTGCGCATCGGTGAGCTTGCGCAGATGAAGGTAACTGCGGCGCTGGCCGCGCAGGGCGGGAAATTTTTCCACGGGCAGGTGCACATCGAGCCGGGCCTCGCACTCGGTGGCGGACAAAAATTTTGCGCCGGGAAACAACCGTGTGGCCTCGGCGCGCAACCCGTTGTCGAACGTGCCGTCGTCGATAAACACTGGCGCGAATTCAAATCCGGCGTGGTGGCAGAGCGACCAGCAGCAGAATGCGGTTTGGTACCAGAATTTCTTTCCAGTGAGAAAGGACACGGTGGGGGCATCGTGGCCGGGCACAGGACGCGGCGGCAGCACCGCGGCGGCGGCGGTCATGGCGCAGCGGCCCCGCCAGTTGATCCATTGGTTGATCGGTCCGCCTTCGCGGCGGGAACGGGCAATCGCGGCCAGCGGTTTATGCCAGGCCAGGTAGGCGGCGCGCCCGAGACGCAGGCGTGATGCCGCGCGATGGAGAGGATGATTCACGGGGCGGGGAGGGCGTGCAGCAAGCGCTCAAATTCGGCGTCGGCCAGGGTGCGGATCTGTGCGTAAGGCCGGGATTGAAAGCGGTGCAGCAAGCGGGCGGCCGGCAGCGGGCCAAGCAGCTGCGCAAGGATCTGGAAATTTCTCCCGCCGAGTTTCTCCATCCGTCCGGGACCGAGTTTGCGCCATAGGGTCAGGATGCGCTCGCAAAATTCCGGATTAAAATCCCGCGGCAGCGCGCGCCAGGCTCCAAAAGCTTTTTCGGCGACGAAGTGCCGCGCGCGTGTCGCGTCGGGTGTGTCCGGGCAGGTGCGCGCAAACGCTTCCATCACCGCCAACGAGGCTACGCCGAGTTTTTCCCAATGGTTGGTGAGCCGTGTGCCGGGGTGGGTGCCGATAATGGTATGCGGGCCGGGCACGCGCACCGCGCGTCCGCGGCGGGGCGCGGCATTGTGATAAAACCAGATTTCTGCCACGCTATTATAGAGGGACGAGGGCGGGAAAAATGCCTGGTCGACCGCCTGCCGCAGCCAGTCGGTGCGGAAAATCGGCGAGTGCGGCGCGGGTTGTACGATGAGGCAAAACTCGGTGCTGTCGGCCGTGTCGGTCGCCGGACTATCCGGGATAATCGCGAGAGCTTCGTAATCGCCTTCGAGCACGCAATGGGCCGAGTCGCTGTAACTGACTTCCGCCCCGGCGGCGTCCATCGCGGCCAGCTGCAATCGGAACTTGTCGGGACTCACCAAATCATCGGAATCGAGAAACAAGACATTGCGGCCGGTGGCCCTGGCCAGGCCCGTGAGGCGGGCGAAGAGCAACCCCTGGTTGTTTTGCCGCACGAGCTGGCCGGGCGTGCAACCGAGCCGAGCCAGCGTTTCGGCCGTGGGCGGATCCGAGCCATCGTCCACGATGACGGTCTCCACGCTGAGTCCGGCCGAGGCGCGACGCACGCTTTCCAGCGTGTAGCGGATGACGTCGCCGCGGTTGAAGACTGGAATGATGACGGAGAGATCAGGCATCACGGAACCAGCATTTCACGATAGAAGACGGTGCTGGCGGTGGCGAGCGCCGCGAGGGAGTAACGGTCTTCGACGGCGCGTCGGGCCGCGGAGCCCAGCCGGTGCCGAAGCCCGGGATCCGTTGCCACTTGCACCAGGGCCGCGGCCAGCCCGGCGACATCCTCGGGTGGCGCGAGTACACCCGTAATTCCGTCTTCGATCAGGTCGATGGCACCGGGCGTGCGCAAAGCGACCACCGGAAGAGAGTGGGCCATGGCTTCGACGAAGATCAAACCGAACGATTCGTAACGGGAAGGCGCGACAAAAAGATCGGCGGCCTGATAGTGGGCGACGAGCTCAGCCGCATCGACCACCCCGGCGAAATGAACGCGTTCGCGCAGCTCGGGTGAAACTTTCTGGTGCCATTGGTTCTCCCAATAGTGGTCGCGATCGGCGCCCACGAGCGTGACCTCGGCGCAAGGCACGGCACGGAGCAACGCGGGCAGTGCGCCGACCAGCAGGTCGATGCCTTTGCGGTGCTCGAGTCGCCCGACGAAGAGGATTCGGCATCGATCAGCTGACGGTGTGCGCTGGATTTCTGCCGGCACGGGAATCCCATGGGGAATGATGGGAATATGATCCGCTGACAGCCCAAACTGCTTGGCGATGAACGCGCGGTGGGTGGCAGAGTGGGTGATCACACGATCGGCATGCCGGATGGTTGCTGTTTCCCATGCCTCGATGCGGCGGTTTACCCAATGGATGCTGCCGGCATTGGTGGTGCGAAGCTGCTCGGCGGTGGTGGAGACACGCACGGCAACCGGCGCGTGCCGGGCGTGGCGCAAAAAATCACGCGCGAGTGAACCGGTGCTGGTCGTTTCCCACACATCGGCTGTTTTTCCAGCGACCAGGTGCGTGGAGGCATGGATCATGGCCCGCAAGGTGAGCCACTGATGAAGTTGCCAGCTAAAGCGTCCGACGAGGCGGGCAGCCGCGGGCTGACCGACCGTCACAATTTTGACTTCATAAGGAAAATTGTCTGCTGGAAGTGCCGGTTTGTCGGTTACGATCATCACGGAGACGCGTTGTCCCGCTGCCGTGAGCCCATCGGCCAGATGCCGGAAATGCGTGCCGATGCCGCTATCAAGGCCGGTTATTCCGGCAAACGAGGGCGTCAAAAGGCCGATATGCAGTTCGGAAGACATCCTGATTTTTTATCCTGAACCAAAAATTTTCAGGCCCCTGGCGGTGAGTGAGGTCAAAGCGACGGCGGCTTGATGGTATAAACCGAAACAAAGTAATCGTTAAAGCAGCGGGTCATGATATTTTGCCCGGCAACCGCCGGCCATGAAATGCGGAATTCATTGTCGGATGTGTCAAAAACCACGAAAAAGACGCCTGGCCGATGGATCGCCAGTTTTTGCAGCGCGGTTGTTTCTGCCGTTACGTCCTGGGTCTTGTTGGTCAGCATGCTCCGAGTGACGGGAAAAGGGATCGCTTCCCGTCCGGTCAAATTATAAAGAAAAGAAGGATTATTGGTGACCAATATTTGTTTTTCCTGCGCCTTTAAAAAATTACCGAGGCTGCTCTGGGTATAAGTCGGAGCGGAAGGCCCGCGGCCGAGAATACCATAGGCGGCATACAGGCAGGCGCTGCGCCGCCAAGAAAATCCAAGATAGAGGGCAAAAATGGCGATCAGGATGAAGCGAAGCCTGGGCAAAATGCCCCAGATTTCAGCGGCGATGATGGTTAAAAAAACCATGGAACATGGAACCAATGGCAGAAGGGTTCGGGTATCCAGGGCCAGCCCGAAATCAAAAGTCCCTATTACAGCGATATAAAACAACAGGGACAGGGCGAAGAATGCCGTATAAATGGTTAAGAGTAGTTCAATGTCGGTGTTTTTCGGTTTGGCTCGGTGCGTTCTTATCAGAAATGCGATTGCCATGATGACCAAAAGTAAACCCGTGTGCCAGGTGGTCACAAAAGCAGGCAGATGCCAGGAGGCCACGGTTTCCAAGGCCTGGCGCACTCGATCCCATTGCAAGCCATTCCAGGAAAAGGTCCGATCGGTCGCGTTGCCATGGGCCAGACTGTTGAACATGACGTGCAGACCGCAGGGCAGGCACATGATAAATCCTGCACCCAAGGCGCGGAAGAAGTCCCGTCCCCATGGCTTGCCCCGGCTGAACCACACCACCATGGACACGGTCCAGACCACCGCGAAACCCGCAAAACGGGTCAGCAGCGCCAGTGCGCCGCCGAGCACGGCGGCCCACAACCAGCACCGCTTCTCTTGATTTTTCAGATACCGGTATAGAAAGACCAGCGTCCACACGGTCCAGGCGGTGCCGAGCAGATCGTCCCCAAACCATCCAGCAAGTTCGGTAACGGGGAAACTAACGGCGAGGCAAATGCTGCCAATTCCTGCCGCCAGTACATTTTTCAAGCTCCAGTAGAGCTGGCACCAAACTGCCGTGATCAACAATGTCAGCGCGGCAAATTGAACCGCCAAGGCGGCTTTCATGACCGAAATACCGCCACTCGCAGCCAGCATATATATGAATGCGGGAAACAGCGGCGGGTGATGGATGATTATAAATTCGCGGCCGGCCAGTGCTTCCCTCACCGGAATGGTGAAAGACGGGGAATCGTTTTCGAGTCCAAGGCCGAAACGGGTGGTCCAAAAAAATCCGATCCAGCCGATGATCAAGGCTGGCAGCAAGCTGCCGGCGCGGGCCAGCAGGGAAGATTTCGGGCCAGGCGATTCGGGCCTGGAGAAGGCAGTGGTCATATGCTGGAAGTATTAAGTCGAAGGAGATCAGCCTGGCCTTTGAACTGGCCCGCGGCTCCTCGCCAGCGGATGCGATGGGCCGGAGAACGCCAGGGTTGAAAGCGCCACCACGCGCGTGCGGTGCGAAGCGGTACCGTCCATGATGCAATTGCAGGCCACGGGCACTGGTTGTGCAGATGAAGAACCACGACCCATGTCCGCATGATGCCTTCATTGAGCCGCGCGAGATACCCGGTCTCGAGCCGGCGCGCGGGAATGAGGTGCGTGAGCTGCAATTCAGGAAAATAGCCGACGTCGCCACCGGCGTGGAGCAGCGTAAAAACGAGGTCGTTGTCGCCGCCCGAGCCGAGGCTGTGTCTGCGGCGGTCGAGCGCGCGGCGCGCCGGATCGCGATTGAGCGCATCGGCATAAGCGAGCGCACCAACGCGGCGGACGACGAGCCCGGCCCCGACCGGGGCAAACTCGGGCCAGCGAACACCGGGACCACCGTGGCAGATTTTTATTTCGGTGCCGAGGTCGCGCAGTGCGAGCAAGCCGTGAAACTCATGCGTCCAGTCTGGCGGCGGCGTTTCCCACTCAGGCCGAACGGGACCGCCAGCGGCGGCGAGCTGCGGTTTCTCGCTAAACACCCGGAGTACCCGGGCGAGATAATCGGGCGCGAGGACGTTGTCATCATCCACGAAGACGAGCAGCGGCGCCTGGGCCTCGGCGATGCCGCGCAGGCGCGCCGGGGTCAGGCCGGCCTCGTCTTCGCGGACCAAGCGAGCCTGCGGATGCCAGCTGAGGTCGAAACGGCCGGCGACGGGTTCATGCGAACCGTTGTCCACGAGGATGAGTTCCCATTCTGCCAGGGGAAGCGTTTGGGCACGCAGCCCGGCCAGGGTCCGGTTGAGACGGCCGGGATGCGGATCGCGCGTGGGCAGAAGGACGGACACGAGCAGACTCATGGGCTCCCCTTGATGGCTTGAAAGTTTGCGAGCGGATGGTGCGCCGGCTCGCGGCGGGCCAGCGATGCAACCTCGAAACCGCAGGCGACCAACAGGGATTTGACCGGTGAATCAACCCCGGGCTCGAGCAGGTCGGCACGATCTTCGAAGACCACGCAACGGCAGGCGGGCGAGCGAAGCGTCTGCTCTAGCCCGCTCAGCGCGGCAAATTCATGGCCTTCGACATCGAGTTTGATGGCCGCGGGCACCGGCGCGGCTCCGGTGGAAATGAGGTCGTCACCGCGCACGGTCGCCACGAAGCAGGTGCCGGAGTATTTTGCCTGGTCCACCGATTCGAGGGTGCTCATGCCGGAGTTTCCGGCTGAGGCAAGGTTGAGCATGGCTCCACCGGCATGATCGGAAAGCGCCAGTGAGAACGGGCGCACGTCCGTGCGATTGAGCGCCCGGTGGCGCAGTAGGCGGGCCATGACCGGCGGGGCCGGTTCGAAGCAGCAGACTTCGGCGGAGGGAATGAGCCGCTTGGCGGTGATGCCGTGGAGGCCGAAGTTGGCGCCGATGTCCCAGAGCGGACGGCCTTCGCCAATCCATGGAAGCAGGGCCTCGATCACCTCGGCTTCGTAATAACCGTGGCTGATGATAAAACTATCGATGTAAGAGAACGGCTCCAATTCGAAAATCGAGCCATAGCGCGTGCGGTAGCGCAGCGTGGTGCCGCCATGAAATTTTTGCAGAAGGCCCCAGGTGCGGGCGAACCCGCGGCCGCGGCGCCGCCACGCGGCCAGCAGCCGGTCGCGAAAGGAAATAAAATCGGGTTCGGGTTGGGTCATTCGATTTTCACTTCACCAGGGGGAAAGAGCGGATACACATCAGGCTGTCACGAGGCGATTTGCTTCCAGGCGCGCCGTTCGCCGCGGCGTCGGGCGTCGTGAATTTTCAAGGGGACAGGCTCGAGCGAACGACGAAGGCGGAATTCGCGGATGCGCGCGAGCAGGCCGCCGCGGGGCGGCTTGAAGCCCGGATTGCGCAGCGCCATCAGGAGCACGGTGGAACAGGCATGGCCTTCGATCAGCCGCAGCAGGTAATTCTCCTCGACGCGACCGCGCGGCATGAGATGGGTCATCGCGAGGGCCGTGAACACACCGGTGCCGAGTCCGAGGTCGGTCGCGGTTAGCGCCAAATCGAAATCCTCGCAGCCGGCCAGGTTGCCGCCGGTGCGACCGAGCAGCTTTCTCCGGGGATCGTTGCGCACGTTATCGGCGTAGCGCCGGGCGACGGCAGCACGGACGCAGAGGCCGGCGCCAGCGGGCATGGCTTCGTAGTCGAAGGGCCGGTCTGACCAATGATCCCGCGGCGCACGGTGCACCGCGAGGTAACGGAGGTATTCGGTGAAACCGGGCGGCGGCACAACTTCCCATTCCGGCGTGTAGCTGCCGCAGCCCCAGACGCCGAGCATCGGCCGTGTGGTGGAAAGTCCGGTGGCACATGCGAGATAGTCGGGCTCAAGGATATTGTCGTCATCGACGAACACCAGCAGGTCCGCGCGCGCCTCCGCGATGCCGCGCAAGCGGGCCGCGGTGAGGCCGACTTCAGGTTCGGGTACCACGCGCGCTGCGGGGTGTCCGGCGCGCACCGCCTCGAGGGAGAGTGCTTCGCGCGAAGCATTATCCACGACGATGAGTTCCCACTCCGTGAAAGGCAGGGTCTGGACGCGCAGACTTGCAAGCGTGCGCGAGAGGAAATCAGCGCGAGGATTGTGCGTGCAAATGACGACGGAAAGGCGGGGCAAGGGAACGCTCATGACTGGTGTCCCGAGGCAGGGGCGGACAAATTGATCCAGATTACATTGGTCAGGGATTCCCTCAGCTCGTGGGGCAGGTCGGAAATGGCTTTCTGAAAGCTAGGCAAACATCCGGGTTTGAAGCGGTCATGCAGTTCCACGGTCATGACGCGCACCATGGAAAGCCAGGACTTCGCGTCCGCTTCGAAGATTTCCTTCTCTGCCCCCTCAATGTCCAGTTTGAGAATATCCACGCGCGGAAACCCGGACAATTGAATCAATTCATTCATGGTCATCGCGCGAATCATGGATCCAGCGCCCGGATGATTTTTATCCAGGTTTCCCACTTGGTAGCCCCACGGCTTGTCGGTGGGGTTGGTCACCATGACCTGACCGGTGCGATGGAACACGGCAGCGTGCAGGGGGCGGATGGCGGGGATTTTTTCCACGTTTTTGGACAACTGTTGGAAATTGGAGGCGGCCGCTTCCACTGCCAGGATGCGCGCCCCGGGGTATTTTAAGGCGTAATAGATGCTGGAGCAGCCAATGTGGGCCCCGGCGTCGATAATGTATTCCGGATACGCCCCGGCCATTACCGGCAAATCCCCCAAAAGAATGACCTGCTCAAAAATGGCCAGGTCCGTCTGGCCGTCCCGTAATGCGATAATGACGCCTGATCCGACCCGGATTGAAGCTGGTTCATTGGCCCGTTTGGCTCCGCGAAGCTTGGCGGACAAGTAATCGAGCGCGCCGCCCAGGCCCAAAGTGGCGAAGGCGCGGCATGACAAATAACAAAATTGGGTGAAGGTTCGGCGCGGGTTGAAGAAAATTTTTCTCTCCAACCGGGTTCGCCAGCGCGGCACCAGCCATGCCAACAGGACCGTCGTGCCGGGGCCGATCAGCGGCAATTTCAGCATTTGCCGGGCTGCGCTTTTTAAAAACGATTTCATGCGGCGTAATGAAAATGCGACTTGAGGCGGTTGAGGGGGCGTTCGAGCAAGTACCAGCTCAGCGCGGCGGCCGCGAACGAAAGCCCGATCAGGTACAATACATGCATGATCTCGCTGGCAAAATAGGCCTGCCGGTAGTGGGTGAGTTGCCTCATGATCCGGGGCGCCCACCAGTGGGAAAAATTGTGCAGCAGATAAAGTCCGTAGCTGATTTGCCCGGTCCAGAGCAGCGGCCGCCAGGTTAGCACCGCGCCGGCCACGCCGCCGAAGCCGCGAATGCGAATGCTTCTACGACCGGGCCAAGCACGATGGACCATCCTGTGTCTGGCGGAAGGAGCAAGAGGATGGGCACGATCGTGACGAGCAACGTAAGGCCACCGCGGGAAAACCACACCAGTCGAGTTGCGCCGAAATTTCGCGTGTACCAGAGCCAGGCGAGCAGGGCCCCCGCCCCCAATTGGTCGAAGCACGAGGGGGTCAGAACGGTGGCAGCGATCAGATTGCCGGGGGCAAGCCAGAGTGAGGTGAGTCGGGTGAGCGGTCCGAGCACGCAGCCAATGATAATAAGAAGGGGCAGCCGTCGGGGAGAAACGAACAGCACCAGCCATGGCCAGACCAGGTAAAATTGTTCCTCGACCGCCAGGCTCCAGAAATGCGTCACGAGGT
>Ga0210392_10000094_pt1 | contig 73616 bp, 69 predicted proteins | sample IncBWC30OmetaG_FD_161057 | JGI IMG/M metagenome (GOLD analysis project Ga0210392, IMG submission 161057) | Forest soil microbial communities from Barre Woods Harvard Forest LTER site, Petersham, Massachusetts, United States - Inc-BW-C-30-O ... | reverse complement strand
AATCCTTTGTGTTGAGCAAAGGATTTTTTTATTTAGTCTGTTTTGATTGAAGTAATAGAGGTAAAGTGTTTATTATATATCCTAACTATTGTCCTCGTATCTTTTGGTGTGTACTGCATTTTTTTGCTTTCTATATAATTTTCTAATTCGGGATAATCATTTAAAAGTTTCTGCATCACATCAGAAAAATTACTTTTTGTTAGTGAATAAACTACTCCATTTTTTTCGAGTAAATTAACAAATTCGCCTTTAGTCTTTTCGTATAAAAAGTTTTCGGCCTGTAATTTTTTCTTTACCATCGTAGGAAATAAATACAGACTTATTTTACCTACTTCTAATACACGGGCAAAATCTTTATCATGATAGGTGATATTTGGGTTGAAATTTTTCACTATTGCAAAACTATCGCTACCTATTACAAAACTGTTTGTGTTTAAAACATTTAGGAATACAGTTTCTGTATCCATATCCTTTTTAAAATTCAATCTACACGACCCTTTTCTAGTGGGAAATAAATCATCTTTTGAATAAATCATTTGTAAAAATCCTGCTACTTTGCTTCCACTTGTATCATAATAATATCCTGGTGTATAATCCTGATATATAGCAAAATCCTCTTGCCCCCGCTCTTGACTATATTGTTGGGTAGATTGATCTTTAGGATTATTGTTATTATTGCCAAAAGGCTGATATGTTGATGGCGTTTGATATACAGGTGGCTGATATATCTGCGCTGAAGAATAAATAGTGAGAATAAATAAAAGAGGGAATAGGAAGACTAATTGTTTCATAGTAGAAAAGTAGTTTATATAACAAAGGTTAAAGACATCACATCCTTAACCTTTATTATATTTTATAAATTGAAATTATTTCTTTGTGTACAATACTTCTTTTACAACCCTTACAACTTTATCAACGCTTGGGAGATAAGCTGCTACAAGATTTGGAGCATAGTGCATTGGCGCATCTGCAGAAGTAACCCTGCGGATAGGCGCATCTAAATAATCAAACCCTTCTTTTTGTATACGGTAAGTGATCTCAGATGATACAGAAGCAAACGGCCATTGTTCTTCAACAATTACTAAACGGTTTGTCTTTTTTACGCTTTGTAAAATAGTGAACCAATCCATCGGGCGAATTGTAGCTAAATCAATTACTTCAGCTTCGATACCTTCTTTAGATAATTCTTCTGCTGCGTTAAGCGCAACTTTCATCATCTTATTAAAAGATACGATTGTTACATCTTTACCTTCACGTTTAATAAATGCTTTACCGATTGGCAAAATATATTCTTCTTCAGGAACATCACCTTTATCGCCATAACCAACTTCACATTCCATAAAGACAACAGGATCGTCATCACGGATAGCCGCTTTTAATAAACCTTTACCATCATATGGATTACTTACTGATATAACTTTTAAACCCGGAATATTTGCATATAAAGCTTCAAAAGCTGTAGAGTGTTGTGCTCCTAACTGGCCGGCACTACCGCCTGGTCCACGGAAAACGATGGGACAACCAACCTGACCACCACTCATCGCTAACATTTTAGAAGCCGTATTTAAGATCTGATCTAAAGGAAGTACTGCAAAGTTCCATGTCATAAACTCAACGATCGGGCGTAAACCATTTTGCGCAGCACCCACAGCAATTGCTGTAAACCCAAGTTCAGCAATAGGTGTATCAATTACTCTTTTTTCTCCAAATTCATCCAGCATACCCTGACTTACCTTGTAAGCACCATTGTATTCCGCTACTTCTTCTCCCATTAAAAAAACCCTTTCATCACGTCTCATTTCTTCCTGCATCGCTTCGCGTAATGCTTCTCTAAAGGCTATCTGTCGCATTGATTAAATTTAGTTGTTATTCGTTATTTTCTAAAGATGAGCAAATTTATTCTATCGGAGCGACACGAACAAATTATAAAGGCAGGAAACCCCAACCCCCTGAAGTGGCTTTGTTGCATGGTTATCTGATGCTTGTAAGATTATTTCTCAGTATTAAAATTTGTAATTCCAATGCAGTCTAAAAGATATTCTCAATAACAATAGCACTCGCACCACCTCCGCCATTACAAATTCCAGCAGCGCCGTAACGTGCATTATTTTGTTTCAAAACGTTAATTAATGTGACAACAATACGGGCGCCGCTACAACCTAATGGATGACCTATAGAAACAGCGCCCCCATGTATATTTACTTTGGTTGGATCTAACTGCATTCTTTTACTATTTTCAATCCCAACAACTGCAAAGGCTTCATTCAATTCCCAATAAGAAATATCAGACATCTGTAAACCTGCTCTGGCAACAGCTTTAGGCACAGCGATCGATGGAGTAGTGGTGAACCATTCAGGAGCTTGCTCCGCATCTGCATAAGAAATAATTTTAGCGATTGGTTTTAAATCAAGCAACTCCATTTTTTCTTTGCTCATCAAAACCAATGCAGCAGCGCCATCATTCATAGTAGATGCATTGGCTGCAGTAACAGATCCATCTTTTATAAAAGCCGATTTCAATTCAGGGATCTTATCAAACTTAACATTGAAGGGTTCTTCATCTTTTGAAAATAAAACAGGATCTCCTTTTTTTTGAGGAATGGAGATAGGAACGATTTCATTGTCGAATTTTCCTGTATTTGTTGCTGCCTGACTTCGTTTATAACTTTCAATAGCAAAAGCATCCTGATCTTGTCTGCTAACACCACAGGTAGATGCACAAAGTTCTGCTGCATTGCCCATCGCTTTCCCATCATACACATCTGTTAATCCATCTTTTGCTAATCCATCAATGAATTGTGTATTGCCATACTTATTTCCCCAGCGCATACTATCTGCGTAGAAAGGAACATTACTCATACTTTCCATGCCACCTGCTACAACTATGCTTGCATCGCCTAAAGCAATGCTTTGAGCCGCTTGGGTAATGGCTTTCATGCCGGATGCACAGACTTTATTTACGGTAGTACAATTCACTTCATTAGGTAAACCTGCAAATTTTGCGGCTTGCCTTGCAGGCGCTTGTCCAAGGTTGGCTTGCAGCACACAGCCCATTAAAACATCTTCTACCTGTTTTGGCTTAATGCCTGCTTTTTCAACAGCACCTTTGATCGCAATAGCGCCTAATTGAGTAGCAGAAAAATCTTTTAGAGAACCTCCGAAACTTCCAATTGGGGTACGTACGGCAGAGACAATATATACTTCTTGCATATAGCTTTTTTATAGTACTAAGTTACTGAATGTTAGGTTATGTACGATGTTGGATGTAGAGAAGTGTATTATAGATGTACGATGTTTGATGTACGACGTACGATGTGTGAAATAACAAAGTGTATTAGAACTGCAGAGCAGTTCAATATTTATAGAATATTACAAGTGTGTGATACGAGAACTCCTATGGAGTTCAACTGTTGAACTCCATAGGAGTTTTGAAGTATGTTGTGTTATGAGTGCTATAAATATTTAAGTCCTATGGACTAATGAGCAACAAATAGATGTAACAGTTTTGGGTTTTGGTTGTTTGTATTTTGGAATTTATTTTTCTTCGAAAAATAAAAATCCCCCACATAAATGTGAGGGATCCTTGTATAGTTAAAGATGATATTAATAATCTCTTCCACCACCGCCGTAACCACCGCTACCGCTTCTTCCGCCGCCGCTACCGCCGCTTCTTCCACCGCCGCCGCCATAACCGCCGCCGCTGCTTCTTCCGCCACCGCCGCCGTAACCACCGCTACCGCCGCTTTTTTTGTAGCCACCACCGCCGCCAGAACCATATCCGCCGCCGCCACTTTTCTTGTAGCCGCCACCTTCACCTTCTTGACGAGGTTGTGATTCGTTAACGATTAATTTACGACCTTGTACTTCTGTTTCGTTTAGGCCGGCGATAGCAGCTTTCGCTGATTCTGCGTCTTCCATTTCAACAAAACCGAAACCTTTGCTACGGCCGTTCATTTTGTCTTTCAAAATTTTAGCACTACCTACGGCACCAAATTGAGTAAAGAGATTGCTTAAGTCTTCGTCGGTCATTGTCCAACTTAGATTTCCTACGTAAATGTTCATTGTATAAACTTTTTAAATTAAAAAAAAACCATAATGACTAGTTTGTTGCTACAATGAACTGAAAATGGACTTAAACAAAGCTTACATCAGACCAAAAGCGAAATACTAAAACATTAGAGCATCACAAATGTACTGTTTTATTTGAAAAACAAAAATTTTGTTCAAAACTCTGCATATTCTTTACTGTAAAGGATTATAGCTATTATGTTATTTATTTTTACAATATGTATCTCCGTTGAAAAGTACAATAAATACTACATTTTCATTTCTGTAAAGTGCTTATGAAAATAAGGAATGGTTTCAATACCCTTATAAAAATTTTCTAAATTGAATTTTTCATTCGGACTATGAAGGTTATCGCTATCTAATCCAAAACCCATAAATACTATTTTGATACTTAATTCTTTTTCAAATAAAGCACAGATAGGAATGCTACCACCACCGCGAACAGGAATTGCTTCTTTACCAAATGTATCTTTGATAGCAGCAGCTGCTGCTTTATAAGCTTTGCTATTAATTGGTGTCATGTATGGTTCTCCGCCATGGTGTTCAAATGAACTGATCGTGACAGAAGGTGGCGCTATCTTCTTAAAATAATCTAATAACAAGGCCGTCATTTTTTCTGATGATTGATTAGGAACTAATCTTGCAGAAATTTTTGCAGTTGCTTTTGATGGCAAAACTGTTTTAGCGCCTTCGCCCTGATAGCCGCCCCAAATGCCATTCAATTCTAATGTTGGCCTGATACCGGTTCTTTCATTTGTTGTAAAACTTTTTTCGCCCCACAATTCTTTTACGCCAAGATCTTGTTCATATTCTTTTTCATCGTAAGGAGCTGCTGCCATTAATTTTCTTTCTTCTGCTGTAGCCACTACAACATCATCATAAAACCCTGGAATAGTAATGTGGTTATTTTCATCATGGCAGCTGGCAATCATCTTTGCTAATATTGTGATTGGGTTTGCTACAGCTCCACCATAAACGCCACTGTGCAGATCGCGGTTTGGCCCGGTAATTTCTATTTCAATATAACTTAATCCGCGTACACCAATATCAATACTCGGCGTATCTAAACTGATCATCGAACTATCGCTTATTAAAACACAATCTGCTTTTAAAAGCTCTTTATGTGTTGACACAAATTTGCCCAGATTAGGAGAGCCTATTTCTTCTTCACCTTCGATGCAAAATTTAATATTATTTACAAGCGTGTTTGTTTTTACTAAAATCTCTAACGCTTTTATGTGCATATAAACCTGTCCCTTATCATCGCAAGCACCACGGGCAAATATTTTACCATCTTTTATAACAGGTTCAAAAGGCCCGCTGTGCCATAGTTCCAATGGCTCTGCAGGTTGAACATCATAATGTCCGTAAACCAACACTGTTGGTTTAGCTGGATCAATTATTTTTTCTCCGTAAATTATCGGATGTCCTGGCGTTGGGTAGATATCAACTTTATCCGCACCTGCTTCTAATAAACGTTGTTTAACGGCTTCTGCACAAGTGATCATGTCTGCTTTATTTTCTGTTTTAGCACTGACACTTGGTATGCGCAACAGATCTAATAATTCGTTTAAAAAACGATCCTTATTCTTTTCCTGGTAATCTTTCCAAACCTGCATGTTGAGTTTTTTATAAATGTAAAATTAATCTTTAACAGAAGATAGTTGCTTTAACTTTTCTATTTGTTAACGATAAAGATTTGCTAAATAGATAGATAAGTATTTAGAGAAATGAAAGTGTTATCTACCTTTGCTATACGATTGTTTATCAATTCATCAGCCTTTGTTGTAGTTGTATTTGTGGTACTTCTTCAACAAAGGCTGAGTCAATTAACGGACGTATTATTTTTATTAAATGCTGGCAAAACGAGCGTTCACATATTCCCAGTTCAATACCTTCCAAAAGTTCTCTACATAGTCAGCTCTAAGATTACGATATTTTAAATAATAGGCATGTTCCCAGACATCTAACGCTATCAAAGGAAATCCTTTTACATCAGCAATATCCATCATCGTATTATCCTGATTGGCAGTTGAAACAACTACTAATTTTTTATCCGGCGTTACAATTAACCAAGACCAGCCACTACCAAATCTTGTTTTGGCAGCGTCGTTAAATTGCTTTTTAAAATTATCAAGAGAACCGAAGTCTTTTGTTATAGCAGCTGATACAGCAGCGCCGGGCTGAGTTACAGCAGGGGACAATAGTTTCCAAAATAACTCATGGTTATAATGGCCACCACCATTGTTACGAACTTTGGTAGAATATTTAGAGATCTTAGCCAATACATCTTCCAAAGGTTTCGTTGTATCAATACCTTCAGCCGCCGCCGCTTCTTTTAAATTTTTACTATACGCGGCAGCATGTTTGGTGTAATGAATTTGCATTGTTTCTGCATCGATATTAGGCTCTAAAGCGGCAAATGCATATGGGAGAGGTGTTTGATCAAAACCTGTTGTAAAAGCAGCTGGCGGAGCCATTACTTTTGATTTTGTAGTAAATGACAATAATGATCCAATAACAGGAAGTGCGAACAATCCGCCAACACCGGCTTTTGTTGCATTGCCAATGAAATTTCTTCTTGATGATGCGTTCATAATTAATTGGTTTAGATTAGGAAGTTACATTATTTGGCTACAAGGCTTGTTAAGGAATTGCGAATTTTCTTGAAGATACGCATGTAATATTCTTTGTTAAATAATTGCGAATCATGCATGGCTTTGTAAGTAAGAAAAGCACCAACAGGACTTAAGATAATTACAGAAAACCACATGCCAATATAAGCAGGTAATACATCTTCTTTTACAAATTTTTCGCCGAACACATTCAATAAATAAAACAGTAAAAAGAAAATGATGGCGACTAATAAAGGCATGCCTAATCCTCCTTTGCGTATAATAGAACCTAGTGGGGCACCAATAAAAAACAATACAAGACAGGCTATAGATAAAGAGAATCTACGATGCCATTCGATGTTAAGTGATTTGATTTGTTCTTTTTTATCTTTAATATTATCAACAGCAAATTGATAAGTAGTTTTCATATTATCTATCATTGCATTTGCGAGAGAATAGACTGCGGGTTTTGCAGAATCAGGTAATAGATCTGTAAATGTCTTTTGTTTTGTAGCAGGTTTTGTAGCAACTTTTTTCCAGATACTGTCTGGTATATTGCTATAGCGAACTTGTGCTAAAGATTGATTGTACGTGTTTTTTAAAAGCGTATCGTTCAATTTCACTAAAGAATCTTTTGCAACGTTTAACTCATGTATACTAAAAGATTTTTGATCTTTTTTAAAAGCACTATCTGAAGTACTCATCATTTTTAAAGAAGACAGATCAATCAGCTTTTTATATTCTTTAAACTTCATCTCAGTGTAATCAGTTGCAGTATCATAAAAATTGCCTGTTTCCTGATAACGTACGCCATTTTGCAAAGTGAATTCCAGGTATTGCTTATCATCCGAAGTTGACATAACTCCTCTTTCAGCTAAGATAGTATTGTCTTGTAAAGGGTTGTCTTGCGTATAAATAATCACATTATGTATCGTTTTGCCGTCAGGATCTTTTTTACCAACCTTAATTGCATAGCCATTAATATGCGTAAAAAATGTGCCTTCTTTTAAATCAAGCGCTGGCTTCTTATAAACGATATCGTAGTATAACGATTTGAATTTTTGATTGGAGTAAGGAATAATATAATTAGCAAACATAAAAGTAACGCCACATAATAACGCAGTTACAAAAATTAATGGGCGCATAAAGCGCAACAAAGAAATACCGGAAGATTTTATCGCAACCAATTCAAACCGCTCGCCCATATTCCCAAACGTCATAATCGATGAGATAAGAATAGCGATCGGCATAGCAAGTACTAGCAATTCTGCACTCGCTAATCCAATAAATTTCATGATGGTAATAAAATCAAGTCCTTTGCCTACAAGATCATCCACGTATTTCCAAAGTACCTGAAGCATTAATACAAACAAGCTTATAGAAAAAGTAACAGCAAAAGGTCCCAGAAAAGTTTTAAGGATAAGTGTATCTAATTTCTTTATCATACCGAATGGTGTAATTAAGAATTAATAATTAGAAATTAATAATTCTTTCAATTTTAAGTAGCGCTATTTTTATTATTGGATTGTTTTAAACACTCCTTATTTGTTATTTTACATACATGACCGAAAAAACAAAAATAACTCTTTCTAACAAGGAACAGGAATTGGTTAATAATACTGATTGGATTTTAACTAAAAAGGGGATCATTCAAAAAGTATATGACCTGTTTGGTGAGTTGCTTATCCCGATGCAACGGACTATTGTTGCGGATATCGCGCTATTACCTGCAGAAGTAAATAGTAATTACCCTAAAATATCTAAAGGAGAAAACTATAAAGAATTGCCGTATGTGGTGCTTGATTATCCACGTTGTTTTGAAAAAGAGGGCGCGTTGGCTATACGTACTTTTTTCTGGTGGGGAAATTTCTTTAGTATCAATCTACAATTATCAGGCAAACATAAAATAAAAGCCGAGCCCATATTGGTAGAGCGCTTTTCGATGCTTTGTGAAAAAGGATATGCTATCTGTGTATCAACAGATCCATGGCAACATCATTTTGAGGAAGATAATTATGCGCCGTTAAAAAATTATACGCCGGAAGATTTTAAGTTGCTGCTTCATAGTAAGGATTTTATAAAGCTGGCGAAAAGTATACCGGTACAGCATTGGAATGACGTACCGGCTTTTATAGAACAGTCTTTTATAGAATTAATTACGCTGCTGAGAGGTTAGTTACCTAAGCGGTGAAAAAGATCTTTCACCTGGTATTCCCATAACTGGCTGGAATCTTTCAAATCTTTTTTATCTGCAAAATCTTTTACCACCAAAATTGTTTGGTTAGTTACTTCAGATTTTTCGATGCTAAATTCAAAGTATTCGCCTTTAGGCATATGAGACCAATGGAAACGAATAAATTTATCTTCTTCTTTTTCTAAAACTTCTGCTGTTTCGTCAGAACCATTCCATGAAAAGCTAAAAACGCCATCTCTTTCATCCACTTTATCTGCAAACCATTCTTGTAATCCCGCAGGAGTACTTAAAAACTCATATAGAATTCCGGGAGAACAACGCACAGGGTATTCTAATGTATATAATGCTTTCTTCATTCAATTATTTTAAAAAACGCTAGGATGGTGCAATAATAACAAAATAATCGAGGTAATAAAATATTTTGCCAACTATTTTTTGTTAACAAATACACACAATTTTTTTATATCTATCATTTTCTATTTTTAAATAAACGAAAAGTAGATAATGCTGGATTTTAAAGGCTGTAGTACTAGTTCTACTTGTAGTAGAGTAAATGGCTGTTAACAAGCTTTCCATCGAATAAATAAAAGATTTTCCGAGCACATTATTACCAATTAACGGGAGCGGATAAGATTTTGTACATTTGCCATCTTGTTAATAAATGGCGCAATCCATTTTTTGTTTAGATAATTTCCAATAGATATTGATATGTTCAACTCGTTAAGTGAAAAGTTAGAAAGTGCGTTTAAGAACCTAAAAGGTCAGGCTAGAATTACTGAATTAAATGTTGCCAATACGGTAAAAGATATTCGTCGTGCTTTGGTAGATGCCGATGTGAATTATAAAATTGCCAAAGAATTTACTGATACGATCAAAGAAAAAGCAGTTGGTGAAAAAGTGCTGAATGCGATCAACCCCGGCCAGTTGATGGTTAAAATAGTTCAGGATCAATTGACTGAATTAATGGGCGGAAATGAAAGCGAATTTAATGTAACGGGAAACCCCGCGATCATTTTAATAGCCGGGCTGCAAGGTAGTGGTAAAACGACTTTCAGCGGTAAGCTGGCTAATTATCTTAAAACAAAAAAGGGCAAATCTCCTTTGTTGGTAGCGGCAGATATTTACAGGCCTGCGGCGATAGATCAGCTGGAGGTATTAGGTGGCCAAATTGGCGTAGATGTTTATAGTGAAAGAGAAAATAAGGATGCTGTTTCAATAGCGTTGAATGCAATTAAAGAAGCTAAAGCAAAAAATAAAAATGTTATCATCATCGATACTGCCGGCCGCTTAGCAGTTGATGAAGCGATGATGAATGAAGTGGCTGCTATAAAAGCGGCTATCAATCCGCAGGAGATATTGTTTGTTGTAGATAGTATGACAGGCCAGGATGCAGTAAATACTGCTGCTACCTTTAACGAAAGACTTGATTTTAGCGGTGTTGTATTAACAAAATTAGATGGGGATACACGCGGTGGTGCTGCATTGTCTATTAAATACACGGTGCAAAAGCCAATTAAATTTATAAGTAGTGGTGAAAAGATGGATACGTTGGATGTGTTTTATCCGGAAAGGATGGCACAACGTATTTTAGGAATGGGGGATATCGTGAGTTTGGTAGAAAAAGCACAGGAACAATTTAACGAAGCCGAAGCTGCGAAACTTGAAAAGAAGATCCGTAAAAATCAATTTGATTTTGAAGATTTTAAAACTCAGTTACAGCAGATCAAAAAGATGGGTAACCTGAAAGACTTGATGGGCATGATTCCTGGCGTAGGTAAGCAAATAAAAGATGTTGATATTAATGATGATGCTTTTAAAGGAATCGAAGCATTGATCAACTCGATGACGATTGAAGAACGCCGTAATCCTGATCTGATCAACCCAAGCCGTAAAGCCCGGATAGCAAAAGGAAGCGGAAAAGATTTAGCTGAATTGAACCAGTTTTTAAAACAATTCGAGCAAATGAAGAGTATGATGAAAATGATGAATAAAATGCCAATGGGCAAAATGCCGGGCATGATGAAGAGATAAAAAGGGAATAAATTCCAAAAAACAAAAAGCAAATTCCAATAAAAGGCATTCGATCTGATTGATAATCAGTCCAGAATGCCTTTTTTACATCGTACATCTTACATCGAACGTCTTACATTTTCCAAATAAGCAACCATAATCCCTATTCTTACGTTATTGTATTAAATTGAGCAAGCTATAAGAAGAAAAACGTACAGATTTTGCCAGAAGCAAGTAGTGTTGTACATATCATCCACGGCTGCGTAAAAGCAGACAGGGAGAGCCAAAAGACATTCTATAAAATGTATTACGGCTTTTCTATGGCTATTTGTATGCGTTATTGTTCTGTAAAAGATGATGCAATGGAAGTAGTGAACGATGGTTTTATGAAAATATACCGCGAGTTGCACAATTTTAAACCTGCCTACGACAACTACGAAGCGTCATTAAAAGGATGGATGAAAAGTATCATGGTCAACACTGCTATTGATCATTTTAGAAAAAACAATAAAAAACATTTTCTGGTTGAGATAAAAGATGATCACCTGGAAACGGTTGATATGCAGGAAACATCGATTGATAAACTAACCTACAAAGAAGTGATGGATATTGTTCAACGCTTATCGCCAGGCTATCGCGCAGTATTTAATTTGTACGTCATTGATGGGTACAAACATGAAGAGATTGCACAGCAATTAAATATTACGGTAGGTACTTCTAAATCAAATCTTGCCAAAGCAAAAATGAATATTCAAAAAATGTTGAGAGAAACAGAACCAAATTTTTATGAGCAAAAAGCCATTTGATCATATCGAAAATAAAATAAGAGAGGCCGCTGAAAACAGCGAGCCTGCTTTTGATGAGCAAGCCTGGGATAAAATGGAGGCAAAACTCAATAAAGAGAACGACAAGAAGCGCAGTATATTTTTATGGCTGCCATTGTCGGTATTGCTTATTGCGGGCTTAGGAGGTTTTATGTTTATACATCAATCTAAAAAAGAAAATGGTACAAAGAATGCATCAACTATTGTAAGTGCGACTTTAAATGAAGCATCAACTACATCTGCCAATAATGTAACCGTTGATGAATCTATAGCAACTGCAAGTAAACAAACTGCTGATTCAAACAAAAGAGATGAATTAAACAATTCATTAAATACTGCAAAGAATAACAATAAGTCTGTAACAACATATTCTTCTGGAGATAAAGGAACAAATAAAGATCTGCCTGTCGCTAAGAATAAAATTCATTATCCCAATAACGCTAGCAAGGATGAAGTATCCGGGTCAGCAATTTCGGATAAAGACAATACTGTTGCAACAACTGGTGATAATAAAACAGCAACAATTGCAGCAAGCAAAAAATCTGCGAAGCGAAATAAAAAAACCGGCAACGAAGATTTTACTAATACGCAAAGTGAAAGAGTCTATACTTCATCTCTGAAAACGAAACGAGAAATTAAAGGCAAAACAAAAGCAACAGTAAAAGCCGGTGCTCAAATAAACCAGGATGAAGTTGAATCGAATGTTGCAGATAGTGAAGCTATTGCTGCGGTAGATGCTGTTGTTGCTGAAGCACATAAAGAAATAAAAAAAGATTCTATAAAAACTTTACTAAAAGATACTGTTGCCATCAAGGCGGTAAGCAAGGATACTATAGCGAAAAAAGAATCTACACCGAAAAAGAAAAACTGGTATTTGTTCGCTGCTGTTGGTGCTGATATTAGTAATGTAACATTACTTTCTTTTAATAATAGTACAGTTACGGCTAGATACGGAGCAGGCATCGGCTACCAGATCAATAAAAGAATAAGTGTACAAACGGGGTTTTATGCCGGCCGTAAAAAATACGTTGCCGGCCCGGGAGATTATCATTCAAAAGACGCTTCATATTTGAATAATGTTGACATTAGTAAAGTAGACGCCAATTGTTTGATTTTTGAGATACCAGTAACGTTCCGGTATAATTTTATTTTGCGCCCCAAAACAATTTATTACGCAACGGCAGGACTATCTTCTTTTATCATGAAGAATGAAGCCTATAATTATGATTATACCTATAACAGCATTTCGTATCAATCGGCACATAGTTATACAGGGAATCAAAACTTGTTTTCTATTGCTACTTTATCTGTAGGAATTGAAAGAAAAATTTCAAAAGCTTTCTCTATACAGGTAGAACCTTCTGTAAATATCCCAATTGCCGGCGTAGGGGAAGGGCAAGTGAAATTATATTCAACAGATCTGCAGGTCGGAGTAAAATATAATTTTCATTGATAACACGTAAACTGCTGATTTTTAGACATTCTTCTTCTTTTAGAATTTTTATCAGGGAATTAGGGTAAAATTTAACGTTGCAATTTGGAAAATATTAGGGTTGGTAGTATATTTGCTCTCCTTTTTTAAGGACTAGAAACCCTATTTACTCACAACCCCAAAAAATATCTATTTTTTATGGCTGTAAAAATGAGACTTCAAAGGCACGGATCTAAAAAGAGACCGTTTTATTTCATCGTAGTAGCAGATGGCAGAAGCCCTCGCGATGGTAAATTTATTCAAAAATTAGGCACGTACAACCCGTTGACTGTTCCTGCAACTGTGCAGATCGATCGTCAAAAGGCGTTAGACTGGTTACACAAAGGTGCTCAGCCAACTGACACTGTTCGTCGTATCCTTTCTTTCAAAGGCGTACTTTTCTTGAAACATTTACTACGTGGTGTAAGCTTAGGTTTGTTTGATGAAGCAGGAGCAATGCAAAAATTTACCGCTTGGACAGCTGAACATGAAGCGCAGGTAGCAAGACGCCAGGGAGCACATAAAAAGGCTCGTCAGGATAGTCGCAACCAACCAGTTGTAAAGAAAGTTGAAGTTGCTGCTAAAGCAACAGAAACTGCTCCAGTGGAAGCACCGGTGGCCGAAGAACCAAAAACAGAAGAATAATTCCTTTTGTTACAGAAAAAAAATTCAGCAATCCCAGTTTTGGGGTTGCTTTTTTTATGCAAATATTGGCCGGTAAGTCGGAAAGACGAGAAGAGAATACGCTTAAAAACGACTTCCCGACTTACCGGCAAATTCAATTAATTTTATGTTATGGCAGAGTATTTTAAAATAGGGAAATTAGCGGCAAGCTTTGGTTTGAAGGGTGAAGTAGTGTTGCAACACAGTCTTGGTAAAAAGACATCGCTTAAAGGATTGGATGCTATTTTTATAGAAGACAAGAAAGATAGTTTTCTGCCTTATTTTATAGAATCTACCTCAGTAAAAAATGATACAGAGATCTTTATTAAGTTAGATGGAGTTGATACTAAAGAAGTGGCGCGTAAGCTAACACCTAAAGAGGTTTGGATATCAGAAGAGAATTTTAAAAAATTCGCGGCATCTTCTTCGCCTATTGCCATGCTTGGATTTAATATGATAACTGATGAAGACGAAGACCTGGGCCCAATATTGGAAGTGATAGAACAACCTCATCAGATTTTATGTGCTATTTTAATTGATGGCAAAGAAGCACTGATCCCGATTCATCAAGAATCATTAGATAAGATCGATCAAAAAAAACGCAAGGTATATGTAACGCTGCCAGATGGTTTACTGGATATGTATCGCGAGTTGTAATAAGTGTTAAGTAATAAGTTTTAAGTAAAAACTACTCCGACTTACAACTTATCACTCACTACTTTTTTTAGTAAATTACAGTTGTGAAAACACCTCAACGCATCATAGCACATTTCGATCTTGATTCATTTTTTGTATCAGTCGAAGTGGTAAATAATCCTTCACTAAAGGGTAAACCTGTTATAGTTGGCGGAAAGGAGAGAGGTGTTGTTGCTGCCTGCAGCTATGAAGCAAGAAAATTTGGCATTCACTCCGCAATGCCTTCTAAAAAAGCGTTGCAGCTTTGTCCGCAAGCTATCGTTATTTCCGGCAATTATTCGGAATACAGTAAATATTCACGTTTGGTTACTGAAATAATAGCTTCCAAAGCTCCGCTATTTGAGAAAGCTTCGGTTGATGAGTTTTATCTTGACCTAACAGGCATGGATAAATTCTTTAATCCTTTACAATGGACGATAGATCTGCGTAAACAAATTATGGATGAAACCGGTTTGCCTATTTCATTTGGATTGGCGGGTAACAAAATGATGGCTAAAATAGCTACCAATGCGGCCAAACCAAATGGCTATCTGCAGATACCTTTTGGAAAAGAAAAAGAATTTTTAGCACCATTGTCAGTCGATAAAATTCCCGGTGTTGGCGATCAGACATTCGAAGTATTGAAATCAATGGGTATCAAAACTATTAATGATGTCAATCAAAGAACCCCGGAAGAATTAGAAGCTCGGTTAGGGAAATGGGGCGTTGATCTCTGGCAAAAAAGTAACGGTATTCATAGGCGTGAAGTAACGCAATACCACGAATCAAAATCCATTTCATCTGAAAGTACTTTTAATGAAAATACTACTGACATAGAATTTTTGATGAGTGAAGTAGTTCGTATAACAGAAAAGATAGCTTTTGAATTACGGCAAGATGGGAAAGTTGCAGGTTGCGTTGCGATCAAATTACGGTATCCTGATTTCACAACAACTACCAAACAAACTACGATGCCATACACTTGTGCAGATGATGAAATTATTCCGGTGGTAAAAGAATTATTTAGAAAATCGTACAAAAAGGGAGTCGCAATAAGATTGCTGGGCGTACGTTTGAGTGAATTAACGAATGATGCAGTACAAACAAATTTATTCGATGATACAGCATCTAAGTCTGATCTCTATAAAGCGATTGATGATGTGAAAAATAAATATGGAAAGTCTAAATTGAAGAGAGCGTCTTCTAATTAATGGTAAATGATAAATTGTAAATGGTTAACGTAATAGATAATTATACTTCAATACATTTATCATTTACCATTTACAATTAACCATTAATTAGTGTCTATCAGTTCTGCTAAAGTCTTTTTCTCTAAAATTTTAAGTGTGGCATCTCTTGTAATGAGCATTGCTTTATTCAGGCCGCAAACGGCTTCATTACAGTCTTTGCATTTTTCATAAAAGTTAAGACTAACGCATGGCAATAACGCTATTGGGCCGCCAACGAACCTTATAGCTGTGGCCAAAGATGTTTTTTTAGGATTCTGTGCAAGGTAGTAACCTCCGCCTTTTCCTTTTTTACTATCTAAAACACCGGCTTGTTTTAATTCTAACAAGATGGTTTCCAGAAATTTAACAGGAATTTTTTTCTTTTTGGCAATTTCAGCGATCAATACAGGCCCTTCGCCATATTTACCGGCCAGAAAACCTAGCGCCTTCAGCGCATACTGAGTTTTTTTCGATAACATGGTTTAAAGTTACAAAAAAAATGCAAAAAAAGTGAAAATAAAGTCCACTTGTTTGGTAGACTACAGTATATTTGTACCCTAAATTATTTAATTATGAGTTTAAGATTAGGGGACGTAGCGCCCAACTTCCAAGCTAAAACATCTCTAGGAGAAATTGATTTTTATAAATTCCTGGGCGATTCATGGGGTATCCTGTTTTCGCATCCGGCAGATTATACGCCTGTTTGTACAACTGAATTAGGCAAAACAGCTGGATTAAAGGCTGAATTTGATAAAAGAAATGTAAAAGTATTGGCACTTAGTGTTGATCCTGTAGATAAACATTTAGGCTGGATCAGCGATATTAACGAAACTCAAAATGTTTCTGTTGAATTCCCGATCATTGCTGATGACGATAAAAAAGTTTCTGGTTTGTATGATTTCATTCACCCAAACGCTTCTACAACAGCAACTGTACGTTCTTTAGTGATCATCGCTCCGGATAAAACCGTTAAATTGATCATCACTTACCCGGCTTCTACAGGAAGAAACTTCGTTGAAGTTTTAAGAGTGGTAGATTCATTGCAATTAACGGCTAACCACAGCGTTGCTACGCCGGCTAACTGGAAAGAAGGCGAAGACGTTATCGTTGTTCCTTCTATCAGCACTGAAGATGCGATCAAAAAATTCCCTAAAGGTGTTAAAGTGGTAAAACCTTACTTAAGGTATACGCCTCAACCAAACCTTTAATTTTTTATAGAATTATATAAAAAGAGCCATTTATAGTGGCTCTTTTTTGTGCCCGTTATTTTTGATTACGGTAGAAAAAATATTACTTTTATACAACGTAATTACCCCCCCCCCCTATGATAACACTTTTCCCTAACGAACGCCTTATATGTCAATCTACTGATGGAAATGTGAATTTAACAACCCACCGGGTCTTATACGAATATAAAAGATGGGGTAATTTTTATAATCAAAGCATTTTATTGGAAGATATAACTACTTGTGAAAACAAGGATACGCCGCATACATGGGCAGTAGTGTTAGGCATTTTATTTATCGTATCGGCTTTTGTTGCCACACCCAGAACACCATGGATAATTATAGGAATAATCTGTTTGGGCATTTATTGGAATGCTCAAAAAAATGTGGTGATAATATCTTGCCCGAATACTAAAGTGAAAATAAGCGTGGACGGGATGCGCCACGAAAAGATCCTGGACCTTATCAATAAAATTGAGCAGGCAAAACAAGAAAGATTAGTAAATAAAAATATTACGCGCTTAAGAGCTAGCTGATGAGAGAAAGCTAAACACCATAACTAGAGAAAGTTCCAATAAATATTGTTATCATAAAAAGAAAAAAGATAAGCGCGAACAAAAAGCCTATTACGGTAAGTGGCATATTTTTCTGAATAGCAGTTCTGTCTTTTGTAAAAAACAGACAAATAGCATAACAGATAAAGCAGATAATACCACAAATGCTGAAAGGTAGTGTCAGTAAGGTTCCTAGCTGTATCGATCCAATGATACCATAAAAATTCAGCCCGAATATAAGTGCAGTTATAAGCCCGAAGATGATCACAGCCTTAAAAAAAGTTACATATCCGATAGCAAATATTTTCTTAAGCATACTGATAATTTTTATTAGTGGACTGAATAGATAATTAATTATATAAATTCTTCTTCAACTGTTGTAATAAAGCTCTGATATCTTTTGGTAATTCTGCAATCAGATCGAATTCATTTCCTGCCGCATCTTTAAATTTCAATTCATAAGAATGAAGTGCCACCCTATTCAATAAAGGACGCTCTTCATCATCATGCTTGCTCAATTTGAATTTCTTTTTAATAGCAGAAAGCATTACCGGTTTGCCATCTCCATACAATGGATCACATGCAAGCGGATGAGCAATATTTTTAGCATGCACTCTTATCTGATGCGTACGGCCGGTATGCAATTGGAATTTTACTAAAGAATATTTCCCCAGGTCTTCTATTACTTCATAATCAGTGATGGATGGTTTGCCATTTTTATTCACTACCATCTGCCCCTTAAAAATGGGATGCTCCATGATTGGGGCATCTACCGTGCCACTTTTTTCAGGCAATGATCCATGAACCAGGCCCATGTAAAATTTTTCTACAGAGCGTTCTTCAAATTGCTTCGAAAAATATTTATGGGTCTCTTCATCTTTTGCAAAAAGAATAATGCCGCTGGTTTCTTTATCTAGGCGATGAATAGTAAATATGCTGCCGTATTTCTGGATCAACAGGTCTTTTAACGAAGGCTCTGATTGAACCCTGTCCGGTATAGATAACATTCCTGCCGGCTTATTCAGCGCAATAAAATGTTCGTTTTCGAAAATAACTTCGGGAATGGTCTTAATCATTTGTACTTACCTGGCCTTTACTTTTATTCAAATATTTTAATAATCTAACTTCTTTTTCACTTAGGAAGCGCCATTTACCACGTTCTACATTTTTCTTGGTTAGTGTAGCATACATCACTCTGTCCAATCCCTTAACATCATAGCCTAAATGTTCAAATATGCGGCGAACGATACGGTTGCGGCCACTATGTATTTCAATACCGATCACTGATTTATCATGTGCATCGGCATAAGCTAATGTATCCGCTTTAATTTCTCCATCTTCTAATTTCAATCCGCTTAATATCGCGTCAAAATGAGCTTTGGTTAAAGGCTTATCTAATTTGGCTTCGTAAACTTTAGTGATGTTATAACTTGGGTGAGAAAGCTTTTGCGTTAACTCTCCATCATTCGTTAATAATAAAACGCCTGATGTATTTCTATCTAAACGGCCAACAGGGTAGATCCTTTCGTTGGTAGCCATTTTAGTTAATTGTAAAACTGTTTTTCTTCCTTGCGGATCGTCTGTTGTGGTAATGTAATCTTTTGGTTTATTCAATAAGATATAGACCATATTCTTGCTAACGTATAAGCGTTTACCGTTAAACGTTACTTCATCTTTATCCACTACTTTAAAAGCGGGCTCAAGAATTACAGCACCATTTACTTTTATCTTTCCTTCTTTGATAACACTTACCGCATCTCTTCTGCTCGTTACGCCACAATGTGCTAAAAATTTGTTTAACGGCATTTCTCCCGGCCTTCCTTCAACTTTAGGTTTGTCAGAAACTGCAGGGCCTTTTTTAGGCGCTGGTCTTGCTGCCGCTTTTGCTGTATTGAAAACTTTTTCGCCTGATCTTCTTTTGAATTCTGGCTTTTTATCGTTGGATGGTTTTTTCGCTATAGGTTCATTGTTGAACTTTGCTTCAGATCTTTCAGTGTTCCCTTTAAATTCGGTAGTTTTTTTAGGAGCTGCCTGAGGTTTACCTGACGCCTGTCTTTCTGCTTCAGCGAACATGGCTGCTCTTTGCTGGCGCTTATCTTCAAAACGTTTGTCGATGGCTGCGGCTTTCTCTTTTTTTGCTTTTTTCTTAGCGCTTTTAAAACCTTCTTTAATAGCACTGTTCTTCTTCTTAGTGAACTTGTCGTGATTCATCATTGATATAAAGTTTACTGTTTTTCAACAGGAATGAGGTACAAAGATAATGCAAAAGGGGCGATACATACGTTTCGCCCCTTTTTGCTATGTTGAGTTGCTGTGCTATTGAGATATACCGGTACCCATTCTTTCCTGCATTTTCTCTTTTCTAAGCTCTTGCCATTTAGTGTATTGATCGGGAGTCAAAACGGTTTTCATATTACCCTTATTGGCATCTTTTATAGCTGTTAACTGTGCTTTTAGATCGGTCCGGTTTAAGCTGTCATTTTGTAAAACGGCTGCTACTTTGGCCATTGTAGCTTGTCTGTTTGCTTTGATAGTAGCTACTTGCTCGTTAGATAGATTCAACTCCAGTTTCATTTTATCCAATCTCTTATCAGTCATTGTTTGCATTTTGGTTCTTCTCTCTTGCTTTAGCTGCGTTAATTTTGTTTTTTGATCAGGCGTTAAGATGGCCATAAAATCTGCTTTTCGTTCTTTTTGTAAAGCAAATTTTTTATCACGATAATCTTTTACACTTATGCTTTCATCTTTATTTAAAGCGATCATTTGCGCTTTTATCTTTTTGTGATCAGCAGCTAATTGTTTTTGTTGATCAGCTGTTAAGTTCAGTTGTTTAATCATCATTTCTTTTTGATGATGATCACCATGATGCATATCCATCTTATCCTGCGCTGTGGCAGATAAAATAAAGCAACCTAAGGCTATTATACTTACTACTATCTTTTTCATAATTGATTTTTTATATTGTTCAATTATATAGATAGTAATACAGCCTTAAGGTTTAAGGAAGCCTGTAAAAAGGTAACAGAAAATGTTGAACGGTAAAAATCGAGGAGGAGATGCAATTTCTGATTGCTGATATTTTAATGCATCAATCAGAAATCTTACATCAGAAATATTATTTGCCTTTATTAGCCAGCTGTCCGCAAGCTGCGTCAATATCCTTACCACGACTTCTTCTCACGCGAACATTCACCCTGTTTTTTGCCAAATGATCGGTAAAAGCTTGTGTGGTATCTTCTTCGGGCTTAGTAAATTTGGCACCATCGATCGTATTGTATTCGATCACATTTACTAAGTGAGTAGGTATTTTTCGGTAGATCTTAATCAGGTTATCGGCATCTTCAATAGAATCATTTACATCTTTAAAAAGAATGTATTCTAATGTGATATCATTTTTTGTTTTATCGTAGAAATAGTTCAAGGCTGAAATCAACTCTTCAATATTATTGCTTTCATTGATCGGCATTATTTCGTTACGTTGCCTATCTGTAGGAGCGTGTAAAGAAAGCGCTAAATTAAAACGCACTTTATCATCACCCAGCTGACGAATTTGTTTAGCCACTCCCGCAGTGGAAACAGTAATCCTTTTCGGACTCATGCCTAAACCATCAACCGCGATCATTCTGTCGATCGCCTTCAACACATTTTTGTAGTTAAGCAAAGGTTCGCCCATGCCCATAAATACTACGTTCGATAGTTTTTTATCGTATGTTTTTTCTGATTGTTGGTTGATAAAAGCTACCTGGTTATAGATCTCATCATAATCAAGGTTTCTTTTTCTATCCATAGTTCCGGTAGCGCAAAACTTGCAGCTTAGACTGCATCCGATCTGAGAAGAAACACAAGCGGTATTTCTTTTTTCCGTTGGGATCAGTACCCCTTCGATCATATGGCCATCGAAGGTCTGAAACCTCGATTTGATAGTACCATCGCTGCTTATCTGGGTAGTATTAACCTTTAAAGCGGGTAGCGTGAAATTCTCGTTTAGCTTGGCGCGCAGCTCTTTAGAGAGATTTGTCATGTCATCAAAACTCTGTGCATTCATTTTCCACAGCCATTCGTACACTTGAATCGCTCTAAACTTTTTATCGCCCATTTTCTCGAAATACTCCTTTAATTCAGGTAAATTAAAGTGGCGTATATTCTTTTTCTCTGCTACCATGCTGCAAAGATACAATTCAATTGACAATTGATAATTGACAATGAAAAATTGGGAATTTTAAAGCTTAAATGAGCCTTTATTGTCAATTGTCCATTGTCAATTATCAATTACTTTTGCAGCAGTTTTTAATGAAATACATTATGACAATAAAGAATTTAGTAGAGGAATTAAAATGGCGCGGGATGATACAAGACATCATGCCCGGAACTGAAGAACAGCTTTTAAAAGAAGTAACAACAGGTTATATTGGTTTTGACCCAACAGCGGATAGTTTACATATTGGCAGTTTAGTGCCGATCATGTTGTTGATTCATTTGCAAAGATGTGGTCATAAACCAATTGCTTTGCTAGGAGGAGCAACAGGAATGGTGGGCGACCCAAGCGGAAAAAGTGAAGAAAGAAATTTATTGAGTGAAGATGTCCTGAATCACAATATGGCTTGTGTAAAAAAACAATTAGAAAAGTTTTTAGACTTTGATCAATCAAAATCTAACGCAGCGGAAATGGCCAATAACTATGATTGGTTTAAAGATTTTTCTTTTTTGAATTTCATCAGGGATGTAGGTAAATACATTACGGTGAATTATATGATGAGCAAGGATAGCGTGAAGAAAAGGCTGGAAGGTGAATCTGGTATGAGCTTTACAGAGTTTACGTATCAGTTGGTACAAGGCTACGATTTTTTCTGGTTGTATAATAATAAGCAATGCAAATTGCAAATGGGGGGTAGCGACCAGTGGGGAAATATTGTTACCGGCACAGAGATCATCAGAAAGAAAAGCGGAGGAGAGGCGTTTGCATTTACCTGTCCGTTAATGACAAAAGCAGATGGCGGCAAATTTGGTAAAACAGAAAAAGGTAACGTTTGGTTAGATCCTAAAAAAACTTCTACCTATCAATTTTATCAATTCTGGATCAATGCAGCTGATGCTGACGCGGAACGTTATATCAAGATATTTACCTTATTGAGCAAAGAAGAAATTGATGCATTATTGCAACAACATAAAGGCAATGAACATCAGCGCTTGTTACAAAAAAGATTAGCGGAAGAAGTTACCTGCCTGGTACATAACAAAGCAGAATATGATTTTGCGGTAAAAGCATCTGACATCTTATTTAACAATGATACGGCCGAAATATTGCAACAATTGAATGAAGAACAACTGTTACAGGTGCTGGAAGGTGTGCCTACTGTAGAGTTTTCTAAAAATGCTTTAACTGCAGGTGTAGACATTATTTCTTTTTTGGCAGACACTAATATTTTTCCAAGTAAAGGAGAAGCTAAAAAAATGGTGCAAAGCGGCGGCGTAAGTATGAATAAATTAAAGATCGAAACAACTGACCAATTAGTTAAAACAGATGTGCTTTTAAATGGCAAATACCTTCTTTTACAAAAAGGGAAGAAGAATTACTACCTGGTATCTGTCGTATAATCCTTGCTGGGATTATATTTCAGAATAATTGCGAATTAATTGCAAATGATTTTGGGAATTTTGGCAGGTTATCTTATTTTTGCGCTCCTTCAATGAATAATTGAGGGAAAATGATTGGGTTATAGTGTAACGGTAGCACTACAGATTTTGATTCTGTCCGTCTAGGTTCGAATCCTAGTAACCCAACAGAAAATAACAAAGTCCCGGGCATTAAGCTTGGGACTTTTGTTTTATAAGATTGTTCCATAACTTGGTTTATAAATAGCTTATTGTCATTCACTTCGTAACAATTCTATAATTCCATGTCTTTAAATAAGAATGCTACATATCCTATTGGAGAATTTGATAAAGACTTAATTGAAAAATCTCTTTGTTGGTTTGAAAATAAACTCGGTGATACCTTTATTAAATCCAGAAAATATTTAGTACCTCAACATTGTAAATTTGACTACCGATATTTTGATAGTCAGGAGGCAATTCAATATTTCATCAATTTTGTTTGTAACTATATAGAAATAGATTCTTCAATAATTGATTATGTGATCTTGCAAGACGATGATATCATTTTTTCGGAAGGAGCGCGTACAAAACAAATAGATAGAGGAACCGCTCTTTTCTTGATAAATGAAGAAGAGAAATATCAAATAACCATTTCAGCCAGAGATTTAAAGGATTTTGATATGACATTTATGAGAATGGCTTATGCATTGACGTACATAAAATTTTTCTCAAGTGGAATATTCTCTTTCTCTAATGGTTATATGATCAATATTGGGATGGTAATATTAGGCTTTGGGTTTATATGCTCAAATGGAGCTGTACGAAGTTCTACGTGGCGAGGTATTGCTCATAGCGGATGGAAAGTACATAGGTTTGGATTTATCAATCAACGGATGTATGGGTATATTTTAGCACTGTTATTTAACTATCGTTCAGAGAAAGACAGATCGTTATATAATAATTTGGAATCTGATACCCTAAAATATTTTAAGCAGTCTATTGATCTTATTCAAGAAGATCAATCAGATATTTTATTTTCAATAAAGACTAGTAGTAGTGAAATCTCTGATGAAGATGTTTTTATTCGAAAACTTTTTTATGCTAATGGAATGCTTTGGATTATTGAACATTATAAAAATGGTAAACACGAAGGCGTAATGACTTTCTATCACCAGAATGGAAATTTATGGGGAGAACGGATATATAAGAATGGCGTATCTTTTACAGTGTTATCAAACTATGATAAAGATGGAGATCCTGTTGAGAAAGGAACTTTAAAAGAAGGTAATGGTACCTTATACATTTATGATTTTGATGGGAGTTTATTAAGGATTGAAGAATATCGGGATTCGGTTAGAATTGATGTGTAATTTTTTATCAACGCTTTATCATTTTATCCTTTACAATTTCCTTTATTACCTTTTCTCTTAAGTTTTGACTGATCGTAATTTTTGTATTCCCAATATTTAAAATATTGCCTTCAATACTATCTACCTTATTAATATTTACAATGAATGATTTATGCACTTTAATGAATACTTCGGCGGGTAATTGTTCTTCCAGGCTTTTAATGGTAATATAAACCATCATCTTTTTTGAATTGGTGTAAAGCATTACATAATTCAACATTGCCTCTGCATAGATAAGATCATTAAAAAATATCTTTTCAATTTGGTTATCACATTTTATAAAAAAATGATCATTTATTGCTGCCGGTATTTTTATTGAATTTTCGGCTTCTTTAACTTTATTGCAGGCTTTTAAGAAACGTTCGAAAGGAATGGGTTTTACCAGAAAATCTAAAACGTCTAATCCATAAGCATCAACAGCATGTTCGGTATAAGCAGTAGTTATTATGATATGGGCATTTATCTTAGAACTCTTTAAAAAATCAATGCCGTTTATTTTAGGCATATTAATATCTAAAAAAACAATATCGATAGCATTGTCATTTAACAATGGCATTGCTTTTAATGGATTATCAGCTTGCCCGATCAACTCTAAATAATCTATCTCTTCAATAAATTCCTGCAGCACTTTTCTTGCGACCGGCTCATCATCTATAATGATACATTTTAGTTTCATAATAAATTGATATTTAAAGTTGTTTCGTAAAGATTATCATTATTTTTTGTAGCAAATTCATACTTGCTACTGTATGATAATTCTAACCTTCTTTTTAAATTAACAATACCAATGCCATTGTATTCTTTCATAATGGAAGTGTCCTGATATTCTTTTGTATTTGTAAAAGAGCTATACAAAATTCCGTTTTTTGTAGATATATCAATACTGATCCTGTTTTCTTTATCAGAAAAATTACTGACGAATTTGAATGTATTTTCGATAAGTACTACAAGCAAAAGAGGAACTATGTTTAAATCCGGCTCAATATTTTCTATTTTGATCGATACTGTTAATTGATCGTCTTTTCTTAAACGTTGAAAAGCTATATAATTTTTTAGATATGCTATTTCTTTTTCGAGATTTACTTTTTCATCTGCACAATCATATAACTGATACCTGAGTAGCTCTGAAAATTTTAATAATGTATTTCGCGCCAGCTGATTATTTTTATCGATATGGCCATAAATAGTATTTAATGAATTAAAAAGTGCATGCGGGTTAATTTGCGCTTTCAAAAAATCAAGTTCATTCTTTACCCTTTCTTTTTCTAACAGCACTACCCGTTGTTGCGTTTGCTTGCTATCTATTATCATTTTACCAAGCACAATTATTAATACCCACAAGGAAATATTTATTACTGAGTTAGTATAGAGTGTACCCAGATCTACAGAATGAATATGAAAAAAGTTGACATTCATTTGCAGCGCAATCAAAGCCCTAAGTAGCGAAGAAACTAAAATAGTTGTGGTAGTCGTTATAATTAAAAAGAAGTATTTCTTTTTAACAAGAAATCTTGGAACAATAAAATTGCTGATAGTGTAATAGTCTATTGTAATAAAGACCAAATAACAAAATTCTATTGTCATAGTTCTGGTAAGCGGAAAAGAATAGCTGCGAAATACAACGATCCAGAAAAGATAGATTGCTGTCCAAAAAAGAAAATGATATATGAGAGTTCTTGTTTTCAATATTGTTTTTTCCGAAGGTACAAACTGTTATTCAGGTTGAAATTTAATTACATTATGTGGGGGTTAATGCTTGATAAAGTATTATTTAATCAAGAAAAAGTGATGGATAATGTAATTGACTTTTTAAGAAGTTACCGGAGGCTGATGTTTGCGGTATTATTCATCTAAAAACACAAGCAATGAAAAAACTTATTAATTGGTTCCTTAATCCACCTGTTACCGGCCAATCAACTATTCTAATTATTCGGTTAATGGCCGGAAGTGTCTTCTTTTGGGAGGGAATTTTGAAGTTCGTTTATACTAATCAGGGTGTTGGAAGATTTACAAAATTAGGATTCCCATTTCCCGAAACTACTGCTCACTTTGTGGCCACAGGAGAAATTATAGGAGGGTTATTATTGATCTTCGGTTTATTCACAAGGATCACAGCTTTTTATTTTGTTATACAAATGATCGTTGCTGTGTTGAGTACAAAGATCGATCTGTATCTTGGCATAAGTCCGTTGCCATTGCCTCCTGCACCGCCAAAAATAGGTATCTGGGCTGTTTTGCATGAGATACGTTCGGACTATGCACAAATATTAACCTGCCTTTTTTTGATAATTGAAGGAGCGGGAAGGCGATCACTTGATTTTATACGGGCAACTTCAAAGCAGGTATATAGTATTGGTGAGAAATAATGTATGTCATCTAAAAGTTTCAACAATTAGTTTTTTGTTCAACAAGAAAAAGCCATCGCTAGCGATGGCTTTTTCTTTGATAGATTATTTGGATGATCGTTGCAATTAATATGGTCCGATGAATGTGTATGTTTTTCCATTGATCAACCATGTTTGTTCATAATAAAAGAAACCTATAGGGCAAGCTACAACAGGATTACCACTAGCGTTTAATCCAAAAGTAGTAGTTACTGTTGCATTTGGGCCTGTATATACAGTTTGACCACCAACTAGACGGAATTCGCAAGCTTGTTCAATTACAATAGGCTGTGTAATAGCACAAGTGAATTGATTGCCATAGCGATTAATTCCTGCTTCTGCAATTCCTCCTGTACCTGTACCAATTGTGTTAATTACGATACCGCCACCAATATTAGCAAAAACTCTTTGTTTAGAGATCGTCCATGAAGATTGTGCAGTATTGTCAAATGTCAGGTTTAGATGGCCATAGATATTATGGGTAATCCGATTCGGGCCGCTAAGGTTTACTAAAAGGCCACCGCTAATATTTGTATAGGTCACACTGCCATTTATAAGAAGTGTTTTGCCATCAGCTATACGAGTTATCCTAAGGTTATTATAAGTGATGGTAATACTATCACCTGCGTTTTTCCAATGAAGCGTGTCAGAAAACGAAATGGTTACACTACCTGTACGCGTACGGGTTCCGCTACAGTTAGCGCCATTGTATGTAATTATGATCGATCTTGTAGGTGTAGTGGTGGTATCAAAAGTTATTGAAGCGTCACAAGGGAAAAAGGCGAAAGTAGGAGAAGCTGAATCTGGTCTTGCTGCAAAACTACCGCCGGTACCTTCTACAACACCTGTGGCATCATTTGTAATGTCATTCGTTTCTTTGTTGGCCATGGCCTCATCATTTGATTGTATTTGTGCGGAATCGCTGGTGTTTTTATCGGATGCTATTGTTGTTTTTTTACACGCAGTAAAACTTAAACTTACAGCTAATATAGCTAGCAAAGCGATCGTTGTTGTTTGTTTCATATAAGTGTTGTTTAATTGTTGGTTAATTTTTACGCTGGTAGGACGGCACTTGATAGAGAAGGTTTAATTGTTTCTTAATTATTTTAAACGGTTAAGTTATTATGAACAAAAGTGCTAACAGTAAAAGCCACTCTATTATAAGTGGCTTTTACTGTTAAAGTCAAAAATTATAGGAAGATACCTTACGATCCTAAAGTGTTTGTTTTAGATTCAATGTTCTTTAAAATTTGAAGAATAATAATGTTTTGATTTTCAAGATGCATCAATATCGTTTCATTTTCTATCTCTGCTAATTCATTTATTTTAAGATCAGTTTCTGCTCTTGCTTCAGCATGTTGTGATTGTAAATTTTGTCCGATCATGATCAACGGCAATAAAAACAACTGGATCATGTTCGAAATAAATAACCAGAGAACAAAGGCCGGATAAGGATCAAAACGTGCACCAACTGGAGCCAGCATATTCCATCCCAGCCAAATTGCTGTCCAGAAAAAAATGATAAAGAAGAAGCCCATACTTCCAACTCTGTCAGTGATCCACACGGCAAGCTTGCCAAGTGTAGAAATATTTTTATCTCCTTTAAGTTTTTTAAGATAAGTTTCTCTGCGGTGCTTTAACTCTTCCAGCTTAAGCGGTATGTTGTTTTTTTCTGTCATAAGAAAGAATTAAAATTTAGGGATCAATAGTTTTAAATAAACCCAGTTGCTTTGGTGTTGTTACAAAAATGGCTACATTTTTTAAATCGACAATTCATCTTTAGTTATGCGTTAGTTAACGGTGAGGTCTTTTTTAGTAATAATACCGCTGGATTTATTTGGCTTGAAATAATATGCAGCTGAAACACCAAAAAATGAAACACCTGATGATGATGTTTCTCCACTGTAATAATAATTTCCAAAAAAGATATTAAAATGTACCTGCTCCGTACAGCTGTATTCTATACCATACGTTATTTCCGTCAGCAGGTTTTCTTTTGAATTAAAAACATAGCCGATACCCGCCGTAAAAGTATTAGTAAATCTACCTACCTGAAAAATATTCAGGTTAGGGCGAACCTCTAAATAAGTACTGGTGTCTCTTCCGTTGTCGTTTTTTAAAGTTGTTTGGCCTATGTCTAAACCAAGACTAAAAACATCCCATTGCTTACCTACTTCGAGAGCTATATTAGATTTTTCAGCGATCGTTCCGGCTGTATTGGTTAAGCTGGGTGCAAGGGAAACATAGAATTGCGAAAAGGACGTGTAACTAACTAACATTAATAGCGTGCAAAAAATAATTCTCATGTGTTTTAAGTTAATGGATTATGAAAATAAAATCAATGATATGATCTAAAAGGAATTTATTGATGCAGAATTACGACTTTATTTTTTACCAGCTTGCAGATATCCATCAAATATTTCGATCGATTCATTTCCGGTAATATCTATACGTTGTAGCAGTATGGCCTTTTTTGAGCGCAGGTAATTCATTCGGTTCCCTATTCTTAAGAACAATTGCACACCTAATAAATGGAGCGATGAAAAGAGCCGCCTTCTTTTAAAGAAGTCAAATTTGGGATATGCTCCATAAGGAAATGCAAATGCAGGTGTCATTGCAATATTGTTGAATTGAAACCATTGTATACATTGTTCAATATCCTTTACAGCAGCTGCAACAGATAGCTTTTTAAAATTAGCATGATTGTACGAATGTAATCCCCATTCGATATGATCCCCTGAGATGTTTTTTATTTCATCGATAGATAAATATTGGTTGCCGATATTTTCCTTTTCGTGTGTGTAGGATGGTACTATAAAAACAGTCGCCTTCATGTTTAATTGTACTAAAGCAGGATAGAGTTTCGTCGCAATTGTTTTGTACCCGTCATCAAATGTTATCAAGACAGGTTTTTCGGGAAGCGGTTTATTGTTGTTTGTATGATCTAAAAATTCTTTTATAGAAATTGATGTAAACCCATTGTTTTTTAAATGATTGAACTGAGCAATCATTTTATCCACTTGTATTGAATAATGGGCACCTTCTTCTATGTGTATCTCATGATACATCAACACCGGAAGCTGCATTTTTTTTTGATTTGGCGCTGGCATTAGAATTAACTTACCAAGTCTGGAGTATAAGCAATGCTATGAGCAGCTACAACAGTTTTTTTCTGGATAAAGTTGGCTTTGGTTAATACTTCGTTTTCTCTTATGTCCTGCATTTTAATGTATTTTATAAAATGGTAGTAGGAGCACAATGAAGCCCAATAAAATCCATTCTTTCCATTCAGGAAGTTTTGTTCTAAAAAATAAAACTTAGTAAAATAAAAAGGGAGAGAGATATATATTAAAGCCTGAGATTTATTTTTTTTCTTCGCAACACTTATTTCTGCTCCAAGCGAAGAGTAACAATTTAGTTTGGTTAGATATTGCGTGAGATTTCTATAACTATAATGTAGAATAATTCCTTTTAATTTTTTTACAGGTCCAGTAACTTTAAAGCTTTCATGTACTTTGTCAAGACTTACAGTTGTATATCTTTTATTGAATAATCTTGTAAATACCCCTTTACTTTCCTTGCCATATTTAAATTCATAGCCTCTAAATACCAAATGCATAGGGATTTGAAAAGCTTTGTATTCACCGGGATTTTTTAATTCAACTTGTATCTCTTCTATCAATTTATCCGTAAGGCACTCATCAGCATCAATACATAGCACCCAGTCGTTTTTTGCTTTATCAACAGCAAAACGTTTTTGTTCTCCAAAACCTGTAAAATGACGGGAATAAATAGTACAACCATACTCAGTGCAAATGTCAATAGTATCATCTGAACTATGGCTATCAACAATGATTATTTCATCACACCAATATAATTGATTGAGCGTACGGGCGATATTAGCAGCTTCATTATAAGTAATAATTACTGCGGATACTTTGGGTTGCATTGACAGGATTTATTATGAGATTTTGTTGTTCCAAAAGTAACTCATTTTTATGAACGGCGTTTTTCCTGTATGATTGGTAAGTGATGTTGTTGTTGGCAAAAAGATAAAATAAGATAAAAAGTTCCCGATTTTCAAGCTAAAACTGTAAAAAAACGATCTAATAGCTATACTGTGTTAACATATTGATAACAATATAATAGCAATAGGCTTTAAACTTTTTAAAGAATTGGAAGTCGTTTGCTCCAACTAAAAAACATACCTGGTTATTTCGTGATTTCTACAATTGGTTTTCCAATACAACCATTAGGCATTTGAATATGTAATAAAGCAGCGATCGTTGGTGCTATATCAGTCATGTAAACTTCATTATTAGTTTGTCCATGCGTAATATCCCAGCCAAACCAAACTAAAGGAATATGTGCATCATAAGGATTCCATAAGCCATGTGTAGTACCTGTTGGCCCACCATCTATTAAACCAGGTTGGTATATCAGTTGGATATCGCCGCAATGCTTTGCGTAATAACCATTGCTCAGCATCTTCTTTTGTACTTCAGGAAGTGTGATGGTATTTATATTGGCAATGTCAAAAGCATTGGCTACGCCATTTATTTTTTTGATCAGCGGTAATAAAAAACTGATCATTGCATCTCTTGAGATCTTTGCAGAATCTAATAAAGAATGATTTAATGCTAACTGATAATTATCTGCATTGATGATCATATTATCTAATCCGTATTTTGCCTTAACATTGATATTGAGGTAGTACATCATTGCGTTAGCATCTAAAAATCCTGAAGGTATTTTGTTAGCCTCCAAAAAGCCCGGAATATGCGCTACTCCATGATCTGCCGTTAAAAAAAACAAGTAGTTGCCTTTACCATAAGTTGCATCCAGAAATTGTAGAAAACCGGCAATGTCTTTATCTAAACGTAAATAATCATCTTCGTTTTCAATGGAATTCGGGCCAAACTGATGGCCGATATAATCCGTAGACGAGCAGCTGATGGCTAAAAAATCAGTATTGCCACTCATCCCTAATTGTTCTCCTTGAATAGCAGCTTTTGCAAAATCAAATGTCAAGGTATTTCCCTGAGGTACGTATCTTAATACACCATATTTTTTATTACCCAGTTTATCCAGATTATGAGGAAACGATGTCCCATTTTCGCCATCAAATTTCTTTTCGTAATTCTCTTCATCAGAAGTGCTTTGTTCATATTTATCGGCAGCGTTAAGTAAGGTCCAGTTTATAGACATTAAGCTATCTACTACTTTTCTATTGTTGAATTGAGTGGCCCAATCAGGAAGGGTTTCCATATAATAGTTGCTGGTTATCCAATTACCATTATCGCCATCATACCAATAAGCCGCGTTGGCACTATGTCCTGCGGGTAATATAGCACCGCGGTCCTTTAATGCAATACCAATTACTTTACTTTTAAAATTTGTGGCTAACCTTAATTCATCTGTAATTGTTGTAACCAGCATTCTGTTAGGGCTCATTTGCCCCGCTTTTGTATTGCTGCCGACAGTTGTAAAAGTCGTATCCTCCGTACAATATACTTCTCTATTGGCATCCTGATCCCACCAGTTATTGCCTGTAATACCGGTTATTGCCGGTACGCTTCCTGTATAAATACAAGTGTGCCCGCAAGCTGTAACTGTTGGTGTATAAGGAAGCATGGTGTTTTCGCAGCTAAATCCTTCACGTAATAAACGTTTAAATCCATTGTCACTATATTGATCAGTGTAACGATATAAATTATCCCAACGCATTTGATCTATCACCAGGCCTATTACTATTTTAGGTTTTGTTTTTTGCACAGATTGTGCTGTTGAACAGCTAATAACTAATAAAAAACAAGGGATAAATAAAAGCAGCCTTCTCATGTTGTTAAATTTTACCAAAGGTAACAGGGAGTTCAGCGATTTATAGCAATTTTGAATGTTAACAGAAGGTTACGCTTTTTGCGGCCAAAACCTTAAATTTGCAAACCTTTATACAGAGGGAGGATAACTGAAATTTAGAACCCACAACTTAGTACTTAAAACTTATAACTATTATGGATGTTTTCGACAAATTAGTGAAAGATGGCGGACCGATCGGTCAACATATGGACAGAGCTCATGGTTATTTTGCCTTCCCAAAATTAGAAGGTGAATTAGGGCCTAGAATGAATTTCAGAGGTAAAGAAATGATCGTTTGGAGTTTGAATAACTATTTGGGTTTGGTAAATCATCCAACAGTTAGAAAAATAGATACAGAAGCGGCAGCAATGTATGGAATGGGTAACCCGATGGGTGCCAGAATGATGAGTGGCAATACAGATAAGCACGATGAACTTGAAAGAGTGATCAGCAAATTTGTAAACAGAGAAGATACCATGTTATTGAATTTTGGTTATCAGGGTATCATGAGTTGTATCGATGCATTGGTAAACCGCCGTGATGTAATTGTGTATGATGCAGAAGCGCATGCTTGTATTGTTGACGGAACAAGATTGCACATGGGACATCGTTACGCGTTTAAACACAATGATATTGCTGATTGCGAAAAACAATTGCAAAGAGCAAAAGAATTAGCAGCTAAAAACGGCGGAGGTATTTTAGTAATTACCGAAGGTGTTTTTGGAATGGATGGTGAACAAGGGATTTTAAAAGAAATTGTTGCACTAAAAAGAAAATATGAATTCAGGATATTGATAGATGATGCACACGGTTTTGGTTATATGGGGCCAACAGGTGCAGGTGCAGATGAAGCACAAGATTGTCAGGATGGAATTGATCTTTACTTTTCAACTTTTGTAAAAAGTATGGGAAGTATTGGCGCATTTATCAGCGGCCCTAAAAATGTATTGAAATATTTACGTTACAATACCCGCTCTCAGATATTTGCAAAAAGCTTGCCATTAATGATCGTAGAAGGTATGTTGACACGCATGGAAATGGTAAAAACAATGCCTGAACTAAGAGAAAAATTATGGCACAATGTGCGCCGTTTACAAAATGGTTTAAAAGAAAGAGGTTTTGATATTGGAAGTACTAACTCTCCCGTTACACCGGTGTTCATGAAAGGTGATGTGCCTGAAGCAACACAAATGGTGATGGATCTTAGAGAGAATTATCGCATATTCTGTTCGATCGTTGTGTATCCTGTTATTCCGAAAGGAGATATTATTTATCGACTTATTCCTACAGCATCGCATAGCGATGAAGATATTGACCTGACATTAAAAGCTTTTGAAGAAACCAAAAAGAAATTAGATGTAGGTGATTATAAAGCTGCAGATATTCCTGATATGGCAGAAAAATCATTTAAATAAAATATTGAATCCCATTTTTATAAAATGGGATTTTTTATATTGCTGCTATGAAACAATTAAGACAATCATTACTCGTATTTTTTATTTATTTGCCATTTGCTTCTATGGCATGGGGAGTGCAAGGGCACCGCATTGTAGGACAGATTGCCGAAAGTTATTTAACGCCCAAAGCTAAACTTGCTATTCAACGGATACTAGGAAATGAATCCATCGCGATGGCAAGTAATTATGCTGATTTTATAAAGTCTGATAGTAATTATAATTATTTAACACCTACACATTACATCAATTTTTCTGAGGGATTGAGTTATGCAGCAATGAAAGAATATTTATCAAAAGATACTATTGCGGATGTTTATACAGAAGTTAATTTTTTAATCAAGCAGTTGAAGAATAAAGAACTAGCCAAAGAAAAGCAGTCTTTATACTTACATCTTTTAATTCATTTGGTGGGCGACTTGCACCAACCAATGCACGTAAGCAGGGCAGAGGATGAAGGAGGAAATAAGATAAATGTACTTTGGTTCAGAGAGCCAACCAATTTGCATACTGTATGGGATAGTAAGCTGATAGATTTTCAACAGCTGAGTTACACTGAATATACGGAGGCTATAAATTTTTCTACTGCGAGCCAAAGACTGGCGTGGCAAAAAGAACCTATTAGTCAATGGTTATATCAGTCAAACCAGATAGCACAAAAATTGTATGGGGAAATTACGCAGAATAATCAAAAGCTAAGTTATCAATACAACTACGATCATATAGCGATCTTGAATACGCAATTATTGAAAGCCGGTATTCGCTTGGCAGGTTTACTCAATGAAATATTTGAATAAAGTAATTGACTCCATGAATTGGGAAAGTGGAACGTAAAAATATTAACCGAAAGAATTGAAAAATCTGATAGCAAAAAACTACGTCTTTTGCTATCAGATTTTTTAGATGTAGATAATATAACTAAGCAATTAAACAAAAAATAAAGCCTGTAGCTAAAACTACAGGCTTGTTCATTATATATTGACAGAGTTATTTATCTGTGGTGATAATGATGTGGATGATGATGGTGATGATGGTGTGGCCCCGGAGGTGTTGAAGCATTTGAAGGGCTTTGCGCCACTGCGAAACCAGCAACTCCCAAAACAAGAACGATCGCTAATATTACTTTTTTCATAGTAAATAAGTTTTTATGGTTAAAATTTTATGTACTTAAATTTACAACAATTTTATACAGCAAATACAATTGGTGATATTTTATTTTAAAAGGAAGTATTGGCTTATTAAAGGCAAATCGTTTATTTAAATTTCAGACTCAATGTAATAATATCAGCGTATAAAGTATTCGTGGTTATATAATGGCCATATCTTAACTCCAGCATACTGATTTGATGAATACCTAAAACTCCCTTTGGTGGTGTAGTTCTAATCCCAATACCAAAAAAATGACTGTTAAAAGAAGATAGGTCGTAGTTACTGGAATAATACGTATCTGTTGGCAGATGTGCCATGTATGGAGCAAAATAACGTATGCCTGTCTGTGTATAGAATCTATAAAACGGACTTACAGAAAAGAATGGAGTTAATTTTATCGGTGTTTCAATATCAATTGTATGTGCTTTTAATCCCCAATCATCCTGATAATAGCGATAATAGGCGCGGATAATAAACCGGTCTCCCAAAAAGTAATTTGCTCTAACACCAATCGGAACTTTAAAACGTGTTGAAGGAAGATGCTCTGTTGTTTCGGTACCATCTTTAAAATAGATCCTATGAAACGGCAGACTTAAAAATCCATCCTGGTAAACTATATCGGCTAATAGCATTGCCTGAAAACGCTGGTTAACAACCTGCGATAAAGTGAAAGAAGCGCTATATGAATCTCTGGATCTCCATGGGTATTCATGTTCGTTTGGAGCCCCGTATAATCCTCCTGTTGTAGCGGTACGTAATTCTATTGGTAAAATAATTCTTACTTCATCTAAATATACTTGTGCCTTTGCAGAGAATTCACGGTTTTTATCTTTTGATAATTTAGAGACGCTTGCACCCAGACCATGAGATTGATAATCACTTTCTATAGAAAAAGAGCCCATTCCTGTTATAGATAATCCTTTCTTTTCATTGGTGATCCCATATGAAAGAGAAGGATAAAAACGTACATCCTGATGAGAAGCAGAAGAAATTGTATGCGGATCAATATTATCTGATGAAGCAGAAGTGTAATAATCTATACCCACATTAGCGTCCACTTCATGCTTAAGATTATTCTTGCCATATTTACTTAACCTGACTTCCAGCACATTTGCATAATCACTTAGCTTCTCCGTGCCGATGCCACCCGTAACTGCAGAATTATCTCCTTCCTGATGGTAATAACTTGATACGAAATTTATTTCTTCAATTTTAAGTTTTCTGCTTTTGTAGTTGGCAGAATCTTTTACCTGCGAAACAGAATCTTTAGTTTGCGCAAATGCAGCAAATAAGTATAAATATATTCCAACAATGACTAAACAAATTTTCTTCATAAATTTCTTGCTGCTTTAGTTGCATCCACAGCCTCCGCCTGTTTTTCCTTCGTTGGCTCCTGATGCTCCTTCACGGTAAGATTGGAAATTTAGTTCTGTCTTTTGCACCTCGCGCGAAGACAATTCCATCTCGCCATCATTTAATCTTGATTTTTGGTATGCTTTTACAGGCGTGCAGGAATATAATGCACCGCTAGTTATTAGTACACCAATAAAAAAGCGGATATGCTTAACTGTTATCATGTAAGTTTAATATTAGCTGATGTATAAATTTTATTGTGATCATCAATTATAATACAAGAAAGCCCTTTTATTTGATTAACAAGATCTATCCCTACCTTAATTCCCATTATCATTACAGGTGTTGCCATTGCGTCTGCAATTTCTGCATTTTGGTTGATGATAGTAACACTTTTTATTCCACTAACAGGCAACCCTGTTTTAGGATCGATCGTGTGAGAATATTTTTTGCCATTGATCGTAACAAATTTTTCATAATTACCCGAAGTGGCAATGGACATATCCGTAATATTAAGGGAGGAAAAAGCATGTTGCGCTGCATCAGGATTAGCAATACCTATCGTCCATGGTTTACCGTTAGGTTGCCTCCCCCATGTTGTAAGATCTCCTGCTGCATTTACAATACCGCTTTTTACGCCTTTTTGTCGTAAGAGTTGTTTGGCTTTTTCTGCAGCATATCCTTTTCCAATTCCACCAAAACCAATACGCATTCCTTTTTCTTTTAAAAAGACAGTAGTATTTTCTTTGTTTAGCAATACATTTTTGTAATTAATAAGGCGCACTAATTCTTTGGCTGTTTTTTCATCAGGCAGCGATATCATCTCTTTATCAAAATTCCATAACCGCTTATCTATTGAACCATAAGTGATATCGAAAGCGCCTTGTGTTAAAGAGGATATTTTTAAAGAACGGCTGATCAGATCGAATACTTCTTTATCAACTTGTACCGGAGTAATGCCTGCCTGTGCATTTATTTTATTTGTCTGACTATCTTCTGCAAATGTGGTGAGTAATTTTTCAATACGGCGTATCTCTGAAAAGGCCCCTTCAATACATTCCTCAGCCCATTGTTGGTTATCAGCCACTACGCTTATTTCAAAGCGGTTGCCCATTAAGCGTAATGCTTTTTTATGTATGCCTGATATGGAAATAGTGGTACTATTTGTTTGCATCACAAATAGGCTTTATCGCTGCAACAAAGTCTGCAGGTTTTTCGTTAGGATAGCCATCCCATTCTTTTAATATTTTACCATTGCTGTTTAGCAATAAAGTGAAAGGAAATTTTCCTTCGGGATTGTATTTATCAGCTAATTCATTGTTAGCTTTTGTCTGCTCGACAGACAATTTATTTTTTTTATTTCTTGGGAAGTCTGCATTTACAAGTACCAGATTAGCATCCGCAAAGTGTATAAAATCAGCAGACTGAAATATTTCCGTCTTTAGTAAGATGCATGGCCCGCACCAATCAGAGCCTGAAAAGTTTAATAAGATTAACCGGTGTTCTGTAGCAGCAGTTGTAGTAGCATCATTAAAGTTAGTTAGCCATCCATTAGATGATAACAACAATGAGCTAAATAAAATAAGCAATAACGATTTCATAAAAGCAGGATGTCAGTTTACCATTTAGCAGAAAATCCTTTTGAATAATCTACAAAACTTTGTGTTTTATAAGCTCCGCTTCCAAAGTATTTTACAGGAGGTTCAAATTCTGCAGGTTTTAAATAACCCGGCAATGGTGCGGGTTGCGCATCAATCGTAGATAAAAAAACGGTTGTAGGAAAACTCATTTGTCCGTTCAGTAAAAAAGCGGCAAAACTATTTACTTTGTATTGGGGTTCGTAGTCAAATTTTTTGCCTAACCATAGAACTGAATCTTTAGTTTCTGCATCAAATTTTACGGCATAATAATGTGAGTTAATATAATTGGCAACGCTATCTTTCGAATAAGTTTCCTTCTCCATCACTTTACACCAATAGCACCAGGTAGTATTTACATCTACCAGAATTGGCCTTGGTTCTTTTTTATAAGCGATCTGCACTTCCGCAACAGTAAGCCAATGAACACTGTTCTCTTTTGGAGAAGCAATGAAAGCTCCCGACATCATTACGATTAAGACAAGAAGAAATAAACCGGCAATCTTTTTCATACAACAATTGTTTAGTAGCTTAGACACTTGATTTAAGCACAAATTAATGCATAAAATTGTTGTAGCAATAACCGGAGCCAGCGGATCTATTTATTCCAAGGTATTATTAGATAAACTAATGGGTATAAAGAGCCAGTGGAGTGAACTTTCTGTTGTTTTAACAGAAAATGCCAAGCAAGTGTGGCAAACAGAGCTTGACAACAAGGAGTACGAGAACTATCCGGTTAAATTTTACAGTCAACAAGATTTTAATGCACCATTCGCCTCAGGTTCAGGACAATACAACACTATGATAATTATCCCGTGTAGTGTTGGTACTTTAGGAAGAGTTGCTGGAGGGATAAGCAACGATCTGATAACAAGGGCGGCAGATGTTGTGCTTAAAGAAAGAAGAAAATTAATATGTGTAGTAAGAGAAACTCCTTATAATCTCATCCATATAAAAAACATGGAAACCGTTACGCTGGCCGGTGGAATTATTTGCCCGGCAACGCCTTCTTTTTACAGTAAACCCAAAACTTTTGAGGAATTGGCTGCGACGGTTGTGGACAGGGTATTGGATTTAGCCGGGTTTGCAATTGAGGCATATCGGTGGGGTACGCCTGAAGCCCCCTGCCCCCCTAAAGGGGAGATTGGGTAGTATGCTGAATCTCTATCACTATTCATTTTGGAAAGTAAGCTAAATAAAAAAAAATGACAGAGTAAACTCTGTCATTAAAAAAGATGTTTGAAAAATATTTCACTCCTCAATCTCCCCTTTAGGGGGGCAGGGGGTTTCAGGCTTTCTTACCTCAAATCCACAATCTCAGTTCCCGGAAATTTCTTTAAATCAAATGCAAATGTTGCGTCAGGGATAATGTTAGTTGTATTCATGTTGCTAACTGAGTAGGTGTAACGTTCTCCGGTTTTTTCGAATATCTGTGTGCTTTTGATCGTTTTAGTGGCTTTGTCTATATCAATGATAACTTTAAAGAAGGGTTTACTTTTATCTAAAGGAGTCAATTCCACTTCTTGTATTGCTTTGCCAGCAATTACTTTTTCATCATTTAATTTGTACAAAAATTCTTTATCGTAAGAATCATCTGCAAATATTTTTTGAGGAGTAATAGTATTAGCTGCAGGATCTACTTTGGTAACAGTTAGTTCTTTTGTAGAAGCATCGAAAGTAGAAACGTTTGTACCGTCGCAAAATATTTGTTGTCCGGTAATATCCACTCTGTATTTTAAGCCTTTCATATATAAAGCTCCTGATTTAGAACCTAGTATTTTACCTGCCGCATTTTCTATTTTAAGGGTAAATTTTGCCTGTACAGATTTGTAAGTTTTGAATTTTGTGGTAACCGCATCTAGTAATTTTTTAGCATCCGGATCATTTTTACCTTGTGCGGAAACTGAATTAATGGCGATCGTAAGAAAAAATAGACTATAAAGAACTTTTTTCATTGCTGTTTTTTTGATTAGTATTTTGAGTATCAAAGATAAGTGAATAGATAAGTTTGTAAAAAGTAATGCTCCTGCAATTTGCAAAGAACTGTTAATTTAAAAAAAATACGATGTTGAGTATAAATCAACATCGTATCAGTTATATCAAACATTGTACCGTTAGATAGTTTCGTTCTGTAAAACAGCTGCTTTTACTTTGTTTTTTTGCTCAGCAAATTCTTTTGCCGCTTTAATAAAGTTTACAAAGATCGGCTGAGGATTTTCTACTGTGCTTTTTAATTCAGGATGGTATTGTACACCGATAAAGAATGGATGTTCTGGTAATTCTACCACTTCAACAAGACCGGTAGCTGGGTTTTTACCGCTGGCAACCATACCAGCATTTTCAAATTGCTCCAAATATTTATTATTAAATTCCCAACGATGACGATGTCTTTCGCTGATCGTTGCTTGTCCGTATATTTTATACGCTAAAGAACCTTCTTTTAATGTACAAGGGTAAGCACCTAAACGCATTGTGCCTCCGTTTACCGTTACTTTTTTCTGTTCTTCCATCAAATCAATAACCGGATTTTTAGTATCCGCATTCATTTCTGTTGAATGTGCATCTTTTAAGCCCATCACATTTCTTGCATATTCAATTACAGCCATTTGCATACCTAAACAAATACCAAAGAATGGTAATTTATTTTCTCTTGCATATTTAACAGCGATGATCTTTCCTTCAACACCACGCATACCGAAGCCAGGCGCAACTAATAAGCCATCAAGCGCTCCTAATTTTTCAGCTACGTTTTCGTCAGTAATATATTCACTATGGATATTTACTATTTGCACTTTACATTCATTCATCGCACCTGCGTGAACAAAAGATTCTAAGATCGATTTATAAGCATCTTGTAATTCAATATACTTACCGATCAAACCAATACTTATTTTGCTGGTAGGATGTTTTAATTTTTCTAAAAACTCTTTCCACTTGGTTAATTCAGGAGCTGCATAGCCATTGATCTGTAATTTTTTTAAAACAATCAAATCAAGATTTTCCTGTAACATTTTGAGAGGAACTCTATAGATGCTGCTCGCATCCATTGCTTCAATTACGGCTTCCGGTTTAACATTACAGAATTGAGCGATCTTTCTTCTAAGTTCAGTATTTAAAGGTCTTTCAGTTCTGCAAACAATAATATCAGGATGTATGCCATTTTCGCTCATCAGCTTTACACTGTGTTGAGTTGGCTTCGTTTTTAATTCGTTCGCCGCTTTTAAATAAGGGATCAGTGTTAAGTGTACTACTAAACAATCCTCTTCCGGCATTTCCCATTGTAACTGGCGAACAGCTTCAATAAAAGGCAAACCTTCAATATCACCAACAGTACCACCAATTTCAGTTAAAACGATATCAAATTCACCGGTTTCACCGATCGCCAATATTCTGCGTTTGATCTCATCCGTTATGTGAGGAATAACCTGTACTGTTTTACCTAAATAAGCGCCTTCTCTTTCTCTGTTGATTACTGTCTGGTATATTTTACCCGTAGTAACGTTATTAGCCTGAGATGTAAATATGTTTAAGAACCTTTCGTAGTGGCCAAGATCAAGATCTGTTTCTGCACCATCTTCTGTCACAAAACATTCGCCATGTTCGTAAGGGTTTAAAGTACCCGGATCCACATTGATATAAGGATCAAGCTTTTGAATAGTAACTCTTAATCCTCTTGCCTGTAATAGTTTAGCAAGAGATGCAGCAATAATACCCTTACCTAACGAAGAGGTAACGCCACCGGTAACAAAAATATATTTAGCCATAATAGATAAGTTTAGATTCCTGTTTTGTAAGCTTTGGGTAAAATAAAAACAAAATATGCCACTACCGTTGTTAAAAAGCAACGATCAGAGGGGAATAATTTGAAAAATCTTGTTAATTAATTTTAACCCGATAATATAATGACCAGCGGAACTCACATACTCGGGAAGAATAGAAAAAAATCCGTGCGGTCAAGTAAAGGTACAACGAAAATTTCGGTGGATGAAATTTCATTGATCGTTTGTTGAAAAAATGGGGAAAGTGAAGATTGAAAAATGTCGAAAATAGAAGATTATCTACAGTTAATCTGCCATTTTTAAATTATTTGAGGTTTTTAGGAAGATATTATGTTTATGCAAATGCAGGTAACCCAACCTTTTTATTGTTTTAGCGGTATATGATTATGAACGATTGTTTTAAATCTTATTAAATTTTTTAAATTATATTACTATGAAACTAATTTCAACAACTAAATCAGTAGCAGCTACTTTTTTATTGGTTAGTATCGCTGTGTTATCTTTTCAATGTAAAAAGGATACAACCGGCGGGGCTACTAACAACACCTCACAAATAAATAAAGTTGCTTCACTTACACCTCCGGCTCCAATAACCAGCACGGTGCAAGGTAATATTGTAGATGAGAATGAACTTCCTGCCGGCGGTGTATTAATTACAGTAGGAGCAAAAAACTTTACTACTGATTCTGCAGGGCATTTCAGAATTACCAATGCGGCACTGGATAAAAAGTCCTCTTTAGTAACAGCTGAAAAAACCGGTTATTTTAAAGCTTACCGTACATTTAGTGCTACTGCAGGAACCAATCAGGTATTTATCAAATTGATAAAAAGAACCTTGACCGGAACCGTTACCGCTGCTGCTGGAGGTGTAATTGCGGGTTCTAACGGTGGCCAAGTTTTGTTGCCGGCAAACGGAATAGTACTTGCATCAAATAATACTTCTTATTCTGGTTCGGTCAATGTGTATTTAAAATATATTGATCCAACAGATGCAAGTATTGATAAAACTATTCCCGGATCATTGATGGCAGATGATAAAACCGGCAAACGCGTTTTACTAAAATCTTATGGGATGTTAGCAGTTGAATTAGAATCATCTACCGGAGAAAAATTACAGATTGCGGATGGAAGTACTGCAACATTAACAATGCCGATACCTTCTGCACTTCAGGCAACAGCACCTGCAACTATCAGCCTTTGGTATGTCGATGACGCTACAGGGCTTTGGCAGGAAGAAGGAACTGCGACTAAATCCGGAACAAATTATGTCGGCACTGTAAAACATTTTACTAACTGGAACTGTGATTATATTGCTCCGAATAGCGTAATGTTTACTGCGACATTTAAAACATCTGCTGGCGATCCCTTGGTAAATGTTGAAGTAAGGGTAGGACCTGCTAACTCTTCTACCGGGATTGGTCATGGATTTACTGATTCATACGGCCAGGTAAGTGGATTAGTAGCAGGAGATACAGCATTGGTTGTTGAATTGATAGATAACTGTGGGGATGCTGCTTTTTCTAAATCTATTACAGCACAAACTTCCGATTTCGATTTAGGAACTATTACTGCTACTATTTCTCCGGCAGCTATTTTAAAGGTTACCGGTAAATTGGTAAATTGCTCTGACGCAACGGTATCAAATGGAGGGGCAATAATTAGTTACAATGGGATGTTACAATATGTAACCGTAGGTGATAACGGTAATTTTTCTGCCAACTTTCTACGATGTACTACGTCAGGCAATAGTAGTAGTGTAACAATTATAGGTGAAGATGATAATGCACATCAGCTAGGTGCTTTAGCTACTTTCCCGGTATCATCTACCACTGTTGATGCAGGTAATATTGTTGCCTGTGGCAATATATTGCCGTATAACGTTATCATACAAGGCAAATTGGTTGATTGTAATAATGCCGCTGTGACAAACGGGTATGCTTCGGTGGTATATAACGGCACAGACTATATTGTAGCCACTGATAATACAGGTTTATTTTCTACCGCAATTACCTATAATGCAGATAGTGTGCACACTTGTCAAATTAGGGGAGTAGATGTAACGGCTCGTCAGCAAGGAACAGCAACTACAATTACACTCAGTCCTATTATAGTGAATGGCGTTGCTAATGTAGGGAATATTGTAGCCTGTGGCACCGCTGTTAATTCAAGTATTAGTTATACTCTTGATGGAACGGTTCATACATTGTTAGATCCGATAAGTAGTTTAACCGCTTATACAACTACTGTTATTGATAGTACCGTTACACCTCATACAATAAGCCAGAACGTTATAATAAGTTCTTATTGCAGTGTATTAAATAGTCAGATACAATTTACTTTCACTGATAATGCGCTAACTGCCGGAACTTTTCCTATGAATTATTTGTACGTTAACGGATATCAGGGAATAACTTTAGTTCAGCCATTAAATGTTACACTTACAAATTATCCGGCTAACGTTGGAGATGATTATACAGGAAGTTTTAGCGGACAGTTTATAGATGGATCAAGTGTTACACATACAATCAGTTGCACTTTTAATCAGTTACGTACTAATTAATAATTATAATAAAAATATCATAAATAATAAAGGCACATAAAATGTGCCTTTATTATTTTGGGATGATTCACGATTCACAAAAGAAAAATTATTTAACATTATCCAGAATCTCAAACTCGCGTGATATGGATTCTCCATTCTCATCTGTTAGCGTGATGATATGCTTACCCGGTGCAGGACTTACAGCTATCTGATGAAAATTAGTTGTAGTCGTGATATACTCATCATCAATACTCCAGAATATTTTTGTTGAAGCTTTTCTATGCGCTGCGGTAAAAACTGTTTTCCCTCTTTCTCCATTTATTTCTACCGGCACATAAATTTTTGCATTTGGTTGTGGGTAGATGAGGTCCATTTGTTTGCCGGTCTCTGAAAAATCACAACCAGTTTTAAAGGGCGGTAATAATTTATAATCGTGATTTTTTTGCTTGTAATACCATTCCATCGATGGCGTTAATACATACCAGCTTTTGTTGACCATCTTCGATGGAGATTCGCAACTTTCATTTACCTGGTAAGTTTCTGTAGGATCTAAATGGATCATTTTATGGTAGGGGCATAATGGAGCACGGTAGCCATTTGCAGAAACCATTATGGTATCAACATCCGGACAATCAATATTTGCACGATAACCACTTTCTCTGCAGACAGGAATAAAAGCAAAATTATTTTCCGGTGATCTAAACCAGGGTGATGCGGCCAATTGTCTAAAAATATCAAACATAATTGGAGCTGCAGTTTGAACACCAATTAATCCGGGCCTTCCTTCGCCATCGGTATTGCCCACCCAAACAGCTACAACATATCGGGGCGTAATTCCGATAGCCCATCCATCTCTAAACCCGAAACTGGTACCGGTTTTCCACGCAACTTTTTGTGAGGAATTAAATTGTTGCCACAGGCCTTCTTCGCCGGGCCGCATTACTTCCTGCATTGCCTGAAAAGTGAACCAGATGGATGTTGCGTCAAAAAAATTAAGTGCGGTATTTGGAATTTGTTTTTTTGATTTTATTTTTTCACTGTAATAATTCGGCGGATGAAAATCATCCGACATCGCCAGACCTTTGTTTTTATTCTGATGATTAACAGTTCTTGCCATACTTGCGTAGATGCCCGCAATGTCCCACATCTTTACTTCGCCACCACCTAATATTAGAGAGAGACCATAATTATCAGCCGGTTTATCTAATGTAGTCAACCCGGCTTGTGTTAATACATCATAAAAACGTTGGTACTTATATTGCTGCAATAATTTTACCGCAGGAATATTCAATGACCGTGCTAATGCTTGTGATGCAGGTACAGCACCATCATACCCCAAATCGAAATTTTTTGGGGCGTAACCACCGATCTGTGTTGGAATATCCGGGATGACAGAATTGGGCAATATCATTCCATCTGTAAGCATTGCAGCATACAATATTGGTTTTAATGTACTGCCCGGACTACGTGGAGCTTTTATCACATCAACATCACTTTCCTGATCGGCATTTTTTTTATCTATTACATTCCCTACATACGCTAATGTATTGCCGGTTTCAACATCTAAAACTAGGGCACAAGTATTATTAATGCCATTGCCTTTTAAAATATTATGGTGCTGATTTAAAATCGTAATTACATTTTGCTGTAATTCAAGATCGATCGTAGTTTTTATTTTTGTCGTGGCGGTTGGATCTTCTTTTTTTAGATCTTCTTTAAAACGCTGCAGCAGGTGAGGAGCGTATTGAGGCAACGGTAACGGCTGACCGGGTAATGGCTCTAGTTTTGCAAGATCACAAGTTGTCTGATCTATTGTTTTATTAGCAACTAATTTATCAAGTAACTCATTTCTTTTCCGTAATAATATTTCCTTGTTTTTCCCGGGATGTACAAGCGAAGGTGCATTAGGCAAAACAGCTAATGCAGCCATCTCACCCCAACTTAATTTATTGGCATTTCTTCCAAAATATCTCCAGGATGCAGCATCCAATCCTACTGTGTTACTTCCGAACGGAGCATACGATGCATATAAAGCCATAATACTTTTTTTAGAATACGAACATTCTAATCTTATAGCTTCAACGCTTTCAATTAATTTTTGCCACAGATTTCTTTTTGATTTATTCCTGCTTAGGCGAATCACCTGCATTGTCAAAGTGCTGCCACCCTGCACAACACTCTTATGTTTTATATTTTTTATCGTAGCCCTGCCTAAAGCAATAAAATCAACACCGGGATGTGTGTAAAATCTTTTGTCCTCAAAAGCTGTGATGCATTTAATGAATTTTTCAGGTACATTATCATTGTATGGGAAACGCCATTGGCCATCTGTTGCAATAGAAGCATTTAGTAACACGCCGTTTCTATCTTCGATAACAAAACTTGTTGGTGCATTAAATAATTTGGCAGGCAATGACAACCAAAACCAAATAGACAATAGCAATAAAATACTCAACACAACTTTAGTACTGCGTTTAATGTTTTTTATTTTGTACGATATGATAGGGAAGACACTCATTATTTTATTTATCCGCTTCAATAAGCCGTAAAGGAAATAAAGGATTGTTCGTTTTCTAGACAATCCTTTATACAATTCTTAATTATTAATTATTCATTCCTAATTACTGTGCAACAACTTCGACCCATCTGCCATTCACTCCCGCCGTGATAGAATTGTCGTACATTGCTTCGCAGAAAGTGCCTGGTAAAAAGTATCTGCCCAAATAAGATGCATTTAACTGTACATAATACGTCAATGTTTTAGTAGCATCAATATCGAAGTATGTATATATCCTATCATCACGAATATCCTGATAAGTTGAAGGTGATGATTCAAAACTTCCTTCACCATCCATCATTCTTGTATTCAATATTTCCCAACCGCTCGGGAATATTTGTGATAAGGCCAGTTGCGTATAATCTCCGCGTTTACCCGGATTTTTGATCGTCACCTTCGCGATAAAATCTGTGCCTTGTGTTAATGAGCTCACATCAACCGGCGAGCCATTTTGCGATAGATAACTAACATTCATTACCAATACTGCAGGATTGTTATTTACATGAAGTTCGCTTCCTGCAAGCGGTTGACCTTGCGTGATCAATCTTGCATATAAAATATTACTGCCTTTATTGCTGATGGTAATATTTGCATTGCCATTTTTTATATCAACCGGTGCCTGAGAAAAATAGGAGGATGAATTAATATTAGTGATCTTTCCATTAATATTTTCACTCACTATTATTTTTGCCCCTGATGGATTTTTGCCACAGTAACCTGCAATCGCTATTAACGAGTATGCAGTTGTTTGCGTACTGTACCAATCATCCTGCGATAATTTGGTAGTAATGGTTGTTACAAGATCTGCCGCTTGTGCGCGTCTGCCCAATAACGTTAGTGTTTCTAAAACCATTGCCTGGTCACGTAAATCAGAGCCATAAGTAAAGCCTGGTGTATAACGTTTAGTAAACGAAGTAGGTAAACCACTGATCAAACTTAATGCTACATTTTCCTGGCCTACTAATTTATATGCTGCAGCCAAACGCCATTTTGCTTCCGGAGAAAGGTATTTGAATTCTTTCAGGCGATTCATAGCACCCAACTCTGGAGTTTTAGCTAAAGCGAGTAAAAATAATCTGTATGATTGTGTCAGATCGCCACCGTAAAAATTAGTGGTTGAAGGTGCCCAGCCATTTGCTTTATTTCGTTGGTATACTTTCCATTGAGAGATCATTGATTCATTTACGCTATAACCTCTTGCCTGTGCTTCCAGTAAAAAATGGCCGGCATAGTTTGTTCCCCATTCATCACTTTCACCTTCGCCGGGCCAGTAGCTAAATCCTCCGTCATTGCGTTGGAAATTTTGTATTCTGACAATACCTAATTTAATATTTCTATCAACTAATGATTTTCTGTAATCATCCAGATCAGTTAATTGATTTAAAACTAATTGCGGAAAAACAGCAGAAGTTGTTTGTTCGATACAACCATAAGGATACTCAATTAAATAATCTAACCTTTTTTCAAGATTCATTGGTGGCACGCTTGATATTTCTAAAGTTGCCTTGCTTGTTGCAGGTACACCTATTGGCGCAGCAATAATATTCCATTGATCATTAGCAGACAATATCTTTTGCGCAACACTTGTTACCGGTGGATTAGGATTACGAATATCTAATTCAATGTCACAATCTGCTTTTTCACTGCCGCTTGTTGCAGTTACTTTTACTTTTCCGATCCCGATATTTTGTTTCACACTTACATCAAAATAAACAAGCTGTTCGCCTGCTTCTGTAAAGCTCACAGTTTGAATAGAGGAGCCCACAATATCAAAAAACGGATTTGCCTGTAAGGTTACCGTTACATTTTTAATATTGTTTTCCATTGCAAAAACAGTAACCGGTAGTTTGATGGTTTCTGTCGGACCTAATACTCTTGGCATTGTTGCCAATATCATTAGTGGTTTTTTAACTACCACAGTTTTTTCAGCATTACCATAACTACCATGATCTGCTGCAACAACCATCGCCCTTACAGAACCAATGTATTGTGGTAAAGTGAAATTGTGTGTCTGACTTTCACCATCATTCAAATGGAATGGTCCGAGGTATTGAACTACAGGTTTAAATCGGTTAGCTTTTTTCTGTTTAGCAGGTCCTGCATCCTGATCACCACCTATTGTTAATATCCTATCCAGATCGCCACCCCAAGCGCCAATTACATAATCGTACAGATCCCAGCTTTTAACACCTAAGGCTTCCCGCGCATAAAAATAACTATGCGGATCTGGCGTTTTAAATCTTGTAAGATCTAATAAGCCTTCATCTACTATCGCAATACAATAAGTCATTTCTTTACCATTCTTTTCACTAACGGTAATGGATGATTGCTGTTCTGGTTTAAGTACAGCCGGCATATTGATAACTGGATTCAATACCGTGTTCTTATCTTCCACAAAAACAGGAATAACTCCGTACATTCTTATCGGCAAATCGTTTAGTGTTTGTGCGTGCGGTTGAATCAAACTGACATTTACATACACGTTCGGTGACATGTTTTTATCTGCCTCAAATTTTACTATTGTTTGTCCTTCTGTAGTTTCGGCCCAGAATGTTTTTACAACTTTAGTTCCTGATTCAATACTTATTAAAGCTCGTCCGCCTTTGCTGCTTGGTATCGTAAGTGTTACATCATCACCTACATTGTATTTTGTTTTGTCTGATGTAAAGGATAACATGGATGCCGCAGTAGGATCATCGGTATTATTTCTACTTTGCCAGCCCGGTTCATCCATATATAAAACTTGTCCGGTTGTATGTCCGCTTTTCAGATCTTTCACTAAAATTAAATATCGGCCCCACTGTGAATTATCAGCTCTGAAATCCCAGGTTCCTTTACCGTCTGTTAACTGAACTGTTTCGGTTTTAATTAATTTATTGTACTGGTCTTGCGTGAAGTTGCTTAAACTTTCACCACTGTTATCCCACCACCAGCGCCATTGTATTTTATAAAATTGCACTTCAACATCTGTGGAGCCTGACAATAATTTTCCTTTATCATCTACATCAACAATTTGTGCCGTATGTGTTTTGTTTGTTAGCAAAAAGCCCCAGGTTTTATCGCCTTCCGGTAATTTAATACCGGCATAACTATTATACGGACTGTAAGGAAGTGTAACATTATCAATACTGAATGCGCCGCCCGGTTCAAATACTTTTACGAGCATATTGGCATTCAACATCCCCGGCGCATTATCATCAATAGAAAAATCAGGTTTGATAGTTGCTTTACCTTCCGCATCTAATGTACCATCAAACATTGTTTTAGTTTGGGTAGAGTAGGTGCCTGTTGGGTTGTTAAAACTAAAACCATCAAATCCTTTAAAGGTTGTAGTTGTTGCATATAATGATACATCAATTTTTGCTTTCAATTTTTTTGCCGGTGTACCGAATAACCATTTGGAAGATAAAGTTCCTGTGGCAGCTGAATTTCTTTCCAACAAAGAATCTCCAAAATTCAAATCGATCTTTAAACGATTTGGCATAATCGTTTCTACTTTGATCGTCTTCTCAAAAACAGCACCACCAACTTTTATTTTAACCTGCCAGTTGCCTGTGGGGGCGGATTGATCAGTTATAGCTTTAAAAATATTGAAACCATCGTTCGCATTGTGCTGTACGATGTGTTTGTATAATTGTCCGGCTGGATTGAATAAACTAAAATCAACGGGAATATCGCCCGGCAATTTATTTTCTTTGTCTTCGATGATGCAATTTATAAACAGAGAATCTCCGGGGCGCCATACACCACGCTCACCAAAGATGAAACCTTTGATACCATTTACAACTTCTGCGCCACCAACATCAAAGCGACTTAACGGTAACGTACTTCCATCATCTAATTTTAAATAACCTTTTTCTGCAGCTTTTTGAGCAACCAATAAAAATGGTTTTTCTTTTAGATTGAAACTGGCAAAACCATTGTTGTCACTTTTTGCTTTGCCTATTACCTGTTGCTGATAATCCAAAACTTCCAGCTCAACATCTGCCATTGGAGCAGTTGAAATAAGATCAGAAACTATCACCTGGAAAGTATTATTTGCACCACGTTTCGCGGTCAATCCAATGTTAGAAGCTAAAATATTTCTTTTAGCCCAGCGGTCTTTGTTGTAATAAGATTTGTAACAAGGATCATCTTTGTGATCCCAATCATAACCATAAGGATATGAATTGCTGTAACGGCTCCAGAAATCATCGTTATCATCAAATCCGCTTCCGCTTGCATCTCCGCCGTAATCTTCACCTTCTTCTTCATCACCACTATCGCTTACTTTTTTATTAGCAGATGAATCCGTATGACAAGCATACAAAGAATAGTCGGGCCTGAATCCGATCATTACACGATAAATAGCACCGGGCTGCGTCTTTAAAAATTTATCAATATCTAAAGAGAAATGTTGTTTTTTATGAAGGTCTAAAGTTTTGTCATCATCTAAACGCAAAGTTTTTTCAACAAGTGGTTTTGCCACGCGACGAAGATCATCATCTCCATTCATATCATTCTCCTGCAAAAATTGAGGGATATCATTTTCAAATATCTGAACGATCGTTATATCGACTGCTTTTAAATTGATAGACTCAAAAGGCAATAATAATTTACCTGAGTTAGGAAGAATATTACCTCTGCCTTGAATTTTTACCGAAGGCATTCTGTTCTCGAAAAATATACTGGCGGTAAAAGCCTGACTAAGTGTATCATTCCAAATATTCTTTACACCAGCATTTACGTTAACAGTAAAGTTGCCATCTAATTTATCACCGGTATATATTTTTACTTCACTGCCATTAATTGTATAAGTAATATCCGATTGTTCGCTGATGCCTAATAAACCTCTCAATTCCTGGCCAACAATTAAGGGATCACTAAATTGAACAGAAGCGTATTGTTGCGCATCATTCATCGCCATAATATTCATCACTTTAAAATCTCCGATGGCAGGAATTTCAAAATCTTTTTTGTCGGCAATGTCAACATTTAAAGGCTTGCCATTCCAGCTTAATGTTACGGAAGATGCTTCTGTGCCTCTTGTTACGCCTTCTACTGTGAAGTTGTGTAATCTTGTTGTTTCGTTATGCTGCCAGTTTATTTTAAGTGATTGGTCATTTTGTGTAGCAGATAATAATTGTTCAACGCTTGCTGAAGATTCAATATCAGCGGTTTCAATTTGTCCTGATAATATCATTTTATCTTTTGCACCTGTACTGCGTAAACCATAATCCATTACTTTAAATGCGGGCTTAAATGTTTGCAGATTAAAATTAAAAGTCGAAAATTCGCTGGGTACTTTTGTTATGTTTCCTAATTTAAAAGAAACTTCATATAACTGATCAGGCTCTAAATTCTTTTCCGGTTTAAATTCGATCGTTCTTGCATCGATCCACTTTGCGGTACCTTTTACTGATGGAGAAAAATCGAATAATGATTTATCTACAACATCTCCAACAGCATGCGTTGTAGGGATAGCATCTGCTAATTCAATTTTTACTGACGATGTTTTTGAAACGACACCAGACGTGTACGCATCAATATATTTTGCATACTCAGGATCAACACTGAGCCATTTCTTTTTTGTTTTACAAGAAGGGAGCGTAATGACTAAACATAGAATTGTCAATAGAAAAGCAAAATTGAACTTTTTTAGAAAAGAACCTTGAAGAGGATTCATGTGAGTAGAGTTTGAAGTTAGTGGTGCGATTTGTTATCTAAAGCAACGTTGATTTAGCGGGATTAAGATACTAATTAGCGGTGAATATGCTTTATTTATAGCTGATTTTATTATTCAGGGCTTCCGCCTCATGCCGGCGGGAGGCAGCGTAACTGCAACGTCGCTGCTTTGGCAACTGAAAAAAAGCGCTGCGCACTGTTCTTTCTGCGTGGCTTCGCCCGCACCGTTCCCAAAGAGGCGACTTATGCAGTTACTGGTAGAATTGCGGGTGTGGCAGTATGAATTAAAATTTAGGTTTTGGTTCTAGTTTCTAGTTCGTAGTTAATAGTTTATTGGATTATTAGATGCAATGATTTCTTCTTGAAATAATAAAAACAGGATTCAAGTCAGTAATCGCCCACCCAATTAGTTCCTGAGGAAGCGCCTATTTGGCTACATTGCCAGCGTAGCGCGGCAGACAAAATCATGCGCAGCATGTTTTGGCAGTGACCAAAGTAGCGCTGGAGCAGGAACACAGCCCAGCGGCTATGGAGCGATCAAAAGGATCAAATCAGCAAAACTCCAATGGTGGAGCTGAAAAAACTATTGAGTTTACAATTCTTTTTTACTAATTATTCAGGTAGTTCCTCATCAGCTTTAACGACAATGGTCATTCCTATAAGATCCCCTAAACGACGATTGTATTTATTATTTGCAGCTATCATCAAGCCAATCAATCCAAAAAGTTGAAAATCGATGATATCAAAAAGATGCCGAATGATAGCGTTACTTAATGATACTTGAGTAAAATCCAGTTGTACAACTTTTAATTTCATTATTTTCTTCCCAATAGTGAATCCTTTTATTCCTTCACAAACAGGAAATAGAATTATCCATGTAAGTAAATAAAGACTGATTTTAAGTGGAGATTGATCACCTCTAGGATCAACAAACAAAGAGATAGGAATAAAAATTATTCCAAGAATTGCAAAGTCAATAAGCAAAGCGAATATTCTGTATTTCTTCTCAGGAATATAAGATGGCGCGTAAGTATAGGACAATTTCATTTATGTATGATTGTATTGGCAAATGTATAAAAAAAGGCTGCGTAGTAGCAGCCTTAATATTATTATAGTATAACCTGATTACGCAATAAATCTTCAAAAACATCCCTTCTACGAATCAACTTAGCCTCGCCATTTTTAACCAAAACCTCAGCAGGTTTTAAACGAGAATTAAAGTTAGAAGACATTTCAAAACCATAAGCACCGGCGTTATAAAAAACAAGGTAATCACCTTCTTTAACTTCAGTTAATTGTCTGTCCCAGGCAAAAGTATCAGTCTCGCAAATATTACCTACAACCGTATAAATTCTTTCCGCACCTGTGGTGTTAGTAATGTTCTCAATTCTATGAAAAGCATCATAAAACATCGGACGGATCAAATGATTGAAACCGCTGTTAACACCAACAAAAACAGTAGCAGTAGTTTGTTTGATCACATTTGTTTTTACAACAAAGTAACCAGACTCGCTCACTAAATATTTACCCGGCTCAAACCATACTTCTAATTTTCTGCCGGTTTCTTTTTCGTGTTCCTGAAATGCTTCAGATAATTTTTTACCTAATAATTTCACATCGGTCTCAACATCACCGGCCTGATAGGGAACTTTAAATCCGCTACCTAAATCGATGAATTCAAGATCAGGAAAATGTTTTGCCATTTCGAACATTACTTCTAAACCTTGTAAAAAAACATTTACATCTTTGATCTCGCTACCTGTGTGCATGTGAATGCCCGCAACATGAAGTTTAGTTGATTTTACTACACGTTCAATATGTCTCATCTGGTGAATAGAGATACCGAATTTGCTGTCTATATGACCTGTAGAAATTTTATAATTTCCACCCGCCATAATATGAGGATTTAAACGAATGCAAACCGGATAGCTATTACCAAAGCGGGTTCCAAACTGTTCTAAAATAGAAATATTATCGATGTTGATATTAACGCCTAAGTTTTTAGCTTCTTCAATTTCTTCAAAATCTACACAGTTAGGTGTGTACAAAATTTGTTTAGGTTCAAAGCCCGCTCTTAATCCTAATTGCACTTCATTAATGCTTACACAATCAAGGTTAGCGCCTATTTCCTGCATCCATTTAAGGATGTTAATATTCGTTAAACTTTTACAAGCATAAAAAAAGCGTGCATTACATCCTTTAAAAGCATTTTTTAATTTACTGTATTGTTCTGCTATTCTTTCTGCATGATATACATAAACCGGGGTGCCAAACTCATTGGCAATGTCAACTAATTGTTGTGGGGTTAATACCTGTGTCATTTATTTTATTTAATTGAGTTGTAAGATTTGACAACTTTTAAAAAGTTGTCAAATCTGTATAAAAAAAAGGTATGAAAACATTTCTCATACCTTATTAAAATATTATTCTAATAAATTATGATTCTGAAAAGCCGTCCTTATTTTCTGTATTGTCATCTTCAATTATTTCACCTTCTTCGGTTACAATTAAAGTCGCTTCAACTTCTGGTTCAGTTTCGGCTGCTATTGAATGTTGTGATTCTTCCTCAGGATGAATCACGGTGGCCTTGACTAATTCTTCCATCAATACTTCGTTTATTTTAGGTAAATCAGCCGCGCTGTTAATACCAAAATAATCCATGAAAGATTTAGAAGTAGCATATATTAATGGCTTGCCAACGGCTTCTTCATTTCTTCCTGCAATAACTACTAAATCTTTTTCTAATAATTTTTGAACTGCATAATCACAATTCACACCACGTATTGATTCGATCTCGCTTTTAGTAATTGGTTGCTTATAAGCAATGATGGACAAGGTTTCCATCGAAGCAGTTGACAATCGCTTCAGGAACTTATCGCCATTTAATTGCGCGATCGTTTGGTGATATTCTTTTTTAGTAAGGAACTGCCAGCCGCCGCCGCTTTCTCTTAATTCAAAAGAATAAAACTCGCCGCTGTATTTTTCACAAATGCCTTCAATTGCAGATTCCACCTGATCTAATGAAGCTTTGTCTTCAATAAAACCAAGGGCGTTATTTACCAGGTCAACTAATTCAAGACTAGTCAAAGGTTTATCGCTGGCAAAAACCAACGCTTCAATGTGAGGTATGATCTGTGAAAGTTCCATCGTGTTAATTTGCTAATTAGCTAATCTGCTAATGTGCTAATGAAATACAATATACTAATATGAGTTTAAAAAATCAGCACATTAGCATATCAGCACATTATCACATTGCTTATCCGTTAAGGGCCGCAGCACCACTTACTATTTCAGATAATTCAGTAGTAATGGCCGCTTGTCTTGCACGGTTATAACTAATTTTTAATGATTTCAATAATTCGTTCGCATTGTCACTCGCTTTATCCATTGCTGTCATACGCGCGCCGTGTTCGCTGGCATTTGCATCTAAAACAGCTTTAAATAATTGCGTGTTCAATATTTTAGGCATCAATTCAGTGATCAATGTTTCTTTGCCCGGTTCAAATATAAAATCTGCTTTTTTACCTGATGTTTTCGCAATCTTTTTTACAGGTAAAAATTGCTCGTCAACATATAATTGCGTGCCGGCATTTTTAAATTCACTGTAGATCAATTCTACTGCATCAACTTGTTTAGTAGCAAAAGCTTCCATTGCATATTGAGCGGCTGTTTGAACTTTATCAAAACTTAAGCCCGTGAAAATGTTCCAGTATTTATCAATTACTTTAAACCCGTTTTTAGCAAAATGCTCGTATCCTTTTTTACCGATAGGCAAGATCTCAACATTTCCTTTGGCATCTTGCGCAGCGTATTTATCAGCAATTACCTGCTTAGCTAATTTGATTAAATTACTGTTATAACCGCCGCACAAACCTCTGTCACTTGTTACAACAATGATCAATACTTTTTCAACAGATCTTTCGGCAGCCAATGCTACATTGATATCTCCTTCACTTGTGCTAACGATATTACCCAACATTTCCTGTAGCTTTTGTGCATAAGGGCGCATTTGAGTAATGGCATCCTGAGCGCGGCGCAATTTGGCAGCACTCACCATTTTCATGGCTTTGGTTATTTGTTGTGTGCTTTGAACACTTTTAATTCTGTTACGTACTTCTTTTAAAGCTCCTGACATATAATCTATTAGAAATAGTGATGGTATACTTTTGGGTGGCAAAGGTAGGGCAAAAATGCTTAAAGAACGGATAGATAAGTAAAAAGTTGAAAGTGAAAAATAAAAAGTAGAAGTTTACACTCTATTAATTGAACAACAGTACTTTATAGCTGATTTCTGATTTCTGATTTCTGATATTTTTAGGGATAGTTAAAATAATGTTCAAATAATGTGGAAATCATCAATCCTAAATCAGACATCAGACATAATTAGTACATTTGCCGTCCTGTCAATTTGGCTCTGAAACTATTTCAGCACCATATTTGACAATTGAACGATTGAATTTAATAATATATATATAATTAAGATTTTATGGCAGGGTTTTTATCAAAATTATTTGGTGGCAATAAGAGCGAGAAAGATGTAAAGTTGGTTCGTCCGCAGGTGGAAAAGACCAACCAGTTCTTTGCGCAATATCAGACATTGTCAAATGACCAGCTTCGTAATAAGACACAAGAATTTCGTCAGCGTATCAAACAGCATTTAGCAGGTATTGATGAGCAGATCAGCAACCAGCAATCAGCTGCTGAAAATCTTCCTGTTGATGATATCAGCGGCAGAGATATTATTTATCAGGAAGTTGATATTTTAAAGAAAGACAGAAACAAAAAGATAGAAGAGATCTTGCAGGAAATATTACCTGAAGGTTTTGCAGTGGTAAAAGAAACTGCACGTCGTTTTAAAGAAAATACTTCTTTAGAAAGCACAGCTACAGAACTGGATAAAACACTTGCTGCTAAAAAAGCGCATGTCAAAATTAACGGGGATAAATCTGTTTTCAGCAATACATGGATCGCCGGTGGGGGACAAGTTACCTGGAACATGGTGCATTATGATGTACAGCTGATAGGTGGTGCCGTATTGCATTCCGGAAAGATCGCGGAAATGGCAACGGGTGAAGGTAAAACGCTGGTGAGTACTTTACCGGCTTACTTAAATGCATTAGCAGGCGAAGGTGTTCATATCGTAACCGTGAATGACTACTTAGCAAAACGTGATAGCGAATGGAACGGCCCGATCTTCGAATGGTTGGGTATTACTGTTGATTGTATTGATAAGCACGAACCAAATAGTGACGCTCGCCGCGAAGCATATAACGCAGATATTACTTATGGTACCAATAACGAATTTGGTTTTGATTACCTGAGAGATAATATGGTGCACAATCCCGATGAAATGGTGCAACGCAAACATCATTTTGCCATGGTGGATGAGGTGGATAGTGTTTTGATCGATGATGCAAGAACGCCGTTAATTATCAGTGGGCCGGTTGGACATAGCGATAACACGCAACAATTCTTTGACCTTAAGCCTCGCATCGAAAAAATAGTTGAAGCTCAAAGAAAAGCAGTTAATCAATATTTGATCGAAGCAAAGAAAAAAATTGCAGAAGGTAATGATGATCCCAAAGATGGTGGCCTTGCTTTGATGCGTGCGCATCGTGGTTTACCAAAGAATGGTGCGTTGATCAAATTCTTAAGCGAACCTGGTATCCGCGTTAAACTTCAAAAAAGCGAAAACTATTACCTGGCTGATCAGCAAAGAGAAATGGGCAAAGTGGATGAAGAATTATACTTCCACATTAGCGAAAAAGATAACAGTGTTGACCTTACAGATAAAGGGATCAATTTAATTACAGGCGCAGGTGAAGATCCTGAATTTTTTATCATGCCTGACTTAGCAACTAAATTGGCTGAGATTGAAAAAAGTACCGGAAGCACTGAAGAAAAATTACAAGCGAAAGAGGCTTTACTAAATGAATATTCTGTAAAAGTTGATCGTATACATACGGTACAACAATTATTAAAAGCATATACTTTATTTGAAAAAGATACAGAGTATGTGGTAATGGATGGTGCAGTTAAAATCGTTGATGAACAAACAGGCCGTATACTTGATGGAAGAAGATATAGCGATGGGCTGCATCAATCTATCGAAGCAAAAGAAAATGTAAAGATCGAAGCATCTACACAAACATATGCAACGGTTACCTTGCAAAACTATTTCCGTATGTACCACAAATTAGCAGGTATGACGGGTACAGCAGAAACGGAAGCTGCTGAGTTATGGGATATCTATAAATTAGATGTGGTAACCATCCCTACTAACATTGTTCCTGTTCGTAAAGATGAACAGGATTTTGTGTACAAAACAAAGAGAGAAAAATATAAAGCTGTAATTGAAGAAATAGAAATATTACGCAATGCAGGCAGACCAACATTGGTTGGTACAACGTCTGTAGAAATAAGTGAATTATTGAGCAGAATGTTGAAGCAAAAAAATATTCCGCACAATGTATTGAACGCGAAACAACACGCTAAAGAAGCACAGGTAGTTGCAGAAGCAGGATTAGCCGGAGCTGTTACTATCGCTACTAACATGGCTGGTCGTGGTACAGATATTAAACTTGGCCCCGGCGTTAAAGATGCAGGCGGTTTAGCAATTGTTGGTACGGAAAGACATGAGAGTCGCCGTGTTGATAGACAGCTTCGTGGCCGTTCCGGTCGTCAGGGAGATCCGGGTAGTACACAATTCTTTGTTAGCCTGGAAGATGATTTGATGCGTATGTTCGGTAGCGAACGTATTGCTTCAATGATGGACAGAATGGGCTACAAAGAAGGGGAAGTTATCCAACATAGCATGATCTCTAAATCAATTGAGCGTGCACAGAAAAAAGTAGAAGAAAACAACTTTGGTATCCGTAAACGTTTGTTGGAATATGATGATGTAATGAATAAACAACGTAACGTGATCTACACTAAACGTAACCATGCCTTGTTTGGAGATCGTTTAGCTTTAGATCTTGACAATGCATTTTATTCTGTTGCAGACGGATTGATAAATAGTTTTAGAGAAAGCGGCAGTTATGAAGATTTCAAATTGGCATGTATTGTTAATTTCGGAATTGATACAACTGTTACAGAAGAAGAACTGGCAAAAAGTAACGCACAGGTTATTACAGAAAAATTATACAACGAAGCTAAATCAAATTACAATCGTAAGGCGGCGGCATTGGCTATAGATACTTTACCGGTAATTAAAAATATCCGTAAAGAACAAGGACCGAATATTGAAAATGTTTCTGTTCCATTTACTGATGGTAAAAAAGGAATTCAGGCGTTGGCTAATATCGATAAAGTAATATCATCTAACGGCGCAGAATTACCGAATGCTTTAGAACGTGGAATCACACTGGCTTTGATAGATGATGCATGGAAAGAACATTTAAGAGCTATGGATGATTTGCGCCATAGCGTACAGACTGCAGGCTATGAACAAAAAGACCCGTTGGTTATTTACAAAATAGAAGCATTTGGCGCATTTAAGCAAATGGATGATGAAGTAAATAGAAATATTGTGAGCTTCTTATCCCATTGCGCAATGCCTGCTGAAAATACTGCTGACAGACAAATTAAAGAAGGCAGAGAAAAGAAAACTGACATGAGCAAAATGCGCGAACGTAAAGCGGAATTTGCAGGTGGAGGTGAACCGGAATATGCAGCTCAGGGAAATGATTATATCGATCCTTCAGCTCAGATCAAACAAGAACCAATCAGAGTAGAAAAGATGCCGGGCAGAAACGAACCTTGTTATTGCGGAAGCGGTAAGAAATACAAGAATTGCCATGGTAAGGATGCAGAATAATTACTGCCTATAATATTAAAAAGGACTAACATTTTGTTAGTCCTTTTTTTATGCAATGATATCTGATAATATCGTAGCAGTAAATCCTGTTTCCTTTAAAAAGTCAATCAAAAAATCAGACTGAATTATTCCGTTTTTGTTTTCAACCCGAAGAATATTATCGCAATCGTGCAGATCAACATTGGCCTTATAGCCAAAGTATGCCTGTATTTCATTGATCAGTATAGTAGCATGATCACGATCTGTAATATCTGTTTTGAAAACTTCAATCATTTGTCGCGGTTAATTATTTTTCGGTCGATAATACAATCCAATAACTCCTGATGAAAATGCTTTGGATTGAATCAACTCAAGTTTCGTCATATCTGTATTGTTGAATAATGGCTTACCCGTACCTAAAAAAACAGGTTCAAGTTTGATACGGTATTCATCAATTAAATTAGCTTTCACTAATTCTTGTACTATACCGGCGCCTCCAAACACAACAATATTTTTACCTGGCAGCTCTTTCAGTTTTTTTACTTCATCAACAATATTTCCTTTTAATAAAAAAGAGTTTTTCCAATTAGTAGTATCTAATGTTTTTGAAAAAATATACTTAGGAGAATTGTCTATCCATTGGGCAAATTCAATTAATCCTTTTGGCATGGTTGTATCTGTCGCGATAGCGGGCCACACTTGTTGAAAGCCTTGAAATAAGACACGCCCAAGTAACATGCTATCAACAGTATCTAACAATTCCCTACCTAAATATTCATCCATCTCCATATCTTCTCTTGTAACCCAACTCATTTGTCCGGTTGTGTCATCAATAAAACCATCGAGCGACATATGCATAAACAAAATCAACTTTCTCATGTATCTTATTTTATTTGAGTCAGAAATTGAGGATCGAAACTTACCATCCATTGAACATTGAATTTATCAAAGCACATCCCGAAATACGCACCCCAAAACATTTTTGCAATAGGCACTGTTACCTTTCCGCCCGCTGAAAGGCCGGTAAATATCTTATCTGCTTCTGCTTCACTTTCGACAGAAACGCATAAGGAAAAATTAGTGCCGAATGTTAATTTATGTCCTGCAGATTCTAATGCATCAGTACCCATTAAAATTTGCCCTTTTCCTATTTGTAGAGAAACGTGCATTAATTTTTCCTGATCTTCTTTAGGGAGTTTGCCTGCCTCTGGCGTATCTTTAAAACGAACCAGGCTGGTAAACTCACCGCCAAATACTGATCTGTAAAAATTGAATGCTTCTTCTGTGGTACCTACAAAGTTTAGGTATGGATTGATCGCTGCCATATTATTTTGTTTTAGTGTTTTAAATCATTCTTTTTTTCAAGTACATCTTTTAAATTGATGATACTGGTCTTCAGATCTTTCCCAAGTATACCGTCCATTAAGACGTTCATGAGATTTAATGGATACTTATTACGGCCGGTAAATGCCCATCGTACAGTTGTCTTATCTGCAGCTTTTGAATTTGTTGTCATATATATACTGCAAACATTTTCAAAAGGCTTCAAAAAATGTATATCAAAATCAATTCTTTTTCCTTCACTAATTGCAGCGATCTTTTGTTCGCCTTTTCCAACTCTTGCCTCAACACTATCCCATTTAGCTGTAAAGCCTACTGTGCCATCTGTACCGGTAAATTCTTTTTTTGAATAAGGGTCCATCATCCACTACTTATTATAATGGGGCTGATTTTTTAGTAATTTGATGTAAGCAAAAACTTTTGCAACCGGTTGATGAATAGTTATTTCTTTAGCAACAATATATTCTTTTTGTATAAACAAAGCTGTGAAAAGAAGTAATGCAATTATAGCAGCAATGATTAATAAAATATCAATTAATGTATTCATGATCGTTTATTAAATTTATAGGCGTCGCATAATTTCTACTGTATTGATTTTCAGCGGTTGGTATCACAACCCAAATGTACTATCATAAATTGTACCTAATAGGGCGTAAAAATGACTAAGTAAAGGGCTGATCACGACAAATATTTTATACTTTTGATATATGAAACACGTATCCATACTAGTACCCGAAGGAGCAATCCTCGGCAGCCTTGAAGGTTCCCGCCAATTATTTACGCAAGTCAATGGGTTTTTAAATGCAAGAGGTGAAGCTTCTATATTTAAGGTAGAACTTGTGGGATTGGAAAAAGACATCACTTTAACTGGCGGATTATTTACAGCACATACAGATTGCACGATAAGAGATCTTGCAAAAACAGATCTTATTATTATTCCTGCGATAGATGGAGACATGGAGTATGCTTTAAAAAAGAACAAAGATTTTATTCCGTGGATCAGGGAGCAATATAGAAATGGTGCGGAGGTTGCAAGTCTTTGTCTGGGTGCCTTTTTATTAGCCGCGACAGGTTTAGTAGAAGGAAAAACAATTGCCACACATTGGATGGCGGCAAACGATTTTAGAAAAATGTTCCCGGATGTAAATCTTGTCACAGAAAAGATCATTACTGATGACCAGGGAATTTATACAAGCGGAGGCGCATTTTCTTATTTGAATTTGATCTTATACCTTATCGAAAAATACGCAGGCCGTAATATTGCTATACTTACGGCAAAAGTATTTGCTATCGAAATAGAAAGAAATGATCAATTGTCTTTTACTATTTTCCAGGGGCAAAAAGAGCATGAAGATGAGCCGGTAAAAAAAGCACAGGAGTTTATTGAGAATAATTTTCAGAACAAAATAACGATCGATCAGCTGGCCAATATGTTTGCTTTAGGTAGAAGAAACCTGGAACGGAGGTTTAAAAAAGCAACGGACAATACCGTGATAGAGTATATGCAGCGGGTTAAAATAGAAGTGGCAAAAAAGAGCTTGGAAACAGAAAGGAAAAGTGTCAACGAAGTTATGTATCATGTAGGATACTCTGATACCAAGGCTTTTAGAACGACTTTTAAAAAGATAACGGGATTGTCGCCGATAGAATATCGAAATAAATATAATAAAGAATCAATCGAAATATAATAGCAACCTACTTTAAAACTATCTAGGGTATCTGCTATACAAATATTTATTGTAATTTTAGCGCATGCAAATAGCCGCTTATATCGACCATACGGTCTTGAAACCTACCACCACCATTGCAGATATTGAAAAACTTTGTACCGAGGCACTTCAATATAAATTTGCGGCAGTTTGTGTGCCGCCTTTATTCGTAAAAAAAGCTGTGTCGCTTATAAATGGAAGTGATGTAAAAGTGGCGACTGTTATCGGTTTCCCTTTTGGTTATTCGGCCGTAGAAGCTAAAGTGGCTGAATTAGTATTGGCAATTATTGACGGTGCTGATGAACTGGATATTGTAATAAATATCAGCGCTATAAAAAACAACGACTGGCAATTTTTGGCGCATGAGATAAACACTATGATGCCGATCATAAAAAATAAAAATAAGGTTGTTAAAATAATAATTGAAAGTGGCATTTTGACCGATGAAGAGATTGTTAAATGTTGTACAATATATGCAGCCGCAGGCGTGGATTTTATGAAAACTTCCACCGGATACGCTGAAAAGGGAGCTTCCGTTCATGCCGTAGAACTAATGCGCAAACATTTAGATAAGAATATACAGATCAAAGCAAGTGGCGGGATAAAATCATATACTTTTGCTAAGCAACTGATTGACGCCGGCGCTACGCGAATTGGTTGCAGCAGTAGCATTCAAATTGTAAACGAAGCAGCTCAATAAAAATACAATGAAAAGTTTTTTATCATTTATCGCGGTATTGATTACACTATCTGTTCATGCACAGGATGTAGTTAAAACAGATACAACTGTTGTCGAAGGTTCATTAACTGTCGATAAAGATCCAAGGTTAGATGTGCTGGCAAAGAGTCAGGCTGATTTTAATTCCATTGCACAGAAGTCTGCAAAGGGCTACAGGTTAATGGTATTGAATACAAATAATCGTGCACTTGCAATGAACTTACGCTCCAAGTTATTACAAAAATATCCTGATCAAAAAGTGTACATGAGTTTTCAGCCACCATATATCAAATTGAAATTTGGTGATTATACAAACGAAGAAGATGCCAACAGGTATAAAGACGAATTGATCAAATCTAAATTAATAACAGGTAGTATTTATGTAGTGCCCGAAGTGATCGATCTGTCATCAGCTAATCAGTAGTGTAGTTTTTTCTTATTTAATATAACAAACCTAGTGAGCGAAACATTATTACAACAAGTAAAAAAACTGTCAAAACAATATGCAGATGAATTTATACAAATTCGCCACCACCTGCATGCTCATCCTGAATTAAGTTATAAAGAATTTGAGACCTCAAAATTCATCCAGCAAAAATTAACGGAACTTAATATTCCTTTCGAAGTAAAAGCAGTTACCGGTGTAGTAGGTTTAATAAAAGGGAAAAATCCAACAAAAAGAGTAGTGGCACTTCGTGGTGATATGGATGCACTGCCAATTACAGAAGAAAATAATATCGATTATAAATCTACCAATCCGGGCGTAATGCATGCTTGCGGACATGATGTGCATACAACTTGTTTGTTGGGTGCAGCAAAAATATTGAATGAGTTAAAAGATGAGTGGGAAGGAACAGTTAAATTGATTTTTCAACCGGGAGAAGAAAAGAATCCGGGAGGAGCGAGTATATTAATTAAAGAAGGCGTATTAGAAAATCCTGCACCACAAAGTATTTATGCATTACATGTGCATCCAACTTTAGAAGTAGGTAAATTAAGTTTCAGAGGCGGCATGGTGATGGCTAGTGCTGATGAATTATATATTACTATTAAAGGAAAAGGAGGCCATGCTGCTGCGCCACAAAATACGGCTGATACTATTTTAATTGCATCTCACTTGATCGTTGCACTGCAACAAATTGTTAGCAGAAATAATAATCCGTTCAATCCATCTGTATTATCAATTACATCTGTACAGGGAGGATATACGACAAATGTTATTCCTTCGGAAGTAAAACTGATGGGCACTTTTAGGGCAATGAATGAAGAGTGGCGCTTTAAAGCACATAAATTAATAACTACATTGGCAACTGATCTTGTACATAGTATGGGTGGAGAAATTGATCTTACGATCGATGTAGGTTATCCCTTTGTTTTGAATGATGAAGCATTAAGTGCAGAGGCTTATAAAAAAGGTGAATTATATCTTGGGGCAGAAAATGTAGAAGAAACAGAACTAAGAATGGGGGCAGAAGATTTTGCTTATTACTCTCATAAAATCCCCGGCTGTTTTTTTAGATTAGGAGCAGGCAATAAATCAAAAGGAATCTCAAGCGGTGTGCACACACCCACTTTTAATATTGACGAGAGAGCTATTGAAATAGGGATGGGGATGATGGCTTTTTTAGCAATAGAAGGGAAATAATGGTAAATGGTTAATTGTAAATGACAAGTAGTTTGCTAATGATTTACTTCGTTTATTTCTCCTCGTCTAATTTTATATTATCTAACTCATCAAATTCTTCTTCGTTATTTTCAGTCTCAATAATTAAATTACTTAAGCCGTTCAATGGAATAAGTGTCCATACCGGATAATCTGTTTTATTTTCTTGGGCAAACGACTCTGCTTCTGTTTCAGTAGAAAAATATTCAGTCCGAACTTCGGCAGTCGAAATATGTGTTGCTTTGTAGATAACCATGGGGTAATTTATTTAATAGGAAGTAATGAATTATAGGTATCATTAACCATTAACCATTTATCTTTATTCCAGCACTTTTTCCATCTGCATACTCCTCGATCCTTTTACCAATAGCATTGTATTGGTGAAATTTTGTTGATGCAACCAGGTTTTAGCTTCAGTAGCGTTATTGAAATAAATAAAATCGTTGACGATTTTATTATAATCACCTCCAACTAAAACCACTGCGCCCCATTTATATTTATTGATCAATGTAATAATAGCTTCGTGTTCTTTCAAACTTTCATTTCCTAATTCGGCCATTCCTCCAAGTAGCAGCACTTTTTTATCCCCGGCCATTTTCGCAAAGTTCTCTATCGCCGCTTTCATGCTTGTTGGGTTAGCATTATAGGCATCTAAAATTATTTTGTTACTACCTTTTTCTATTAATTGCGAACGACTGTTTGAAGGTGTGTAATTTTCAAGCGCTGTTTTTATTTTTGTATCAGGCACTTTAAAATATCTGCCTACAGTTACTGCAACCAATATATTCGGCAAATTATATTCACCCACTAAATTAGTTTTTATAGATGGCCCGTTTTTTATAACTACTTCTAAAAACTCAGCACTTTTATTTGTTGTTCCAACGATATCTGCCTCTTTAGTTCCATAGCTTACAACTTCCTTAATGCCCTTGCTTATTTCTTTTAAATGATCATAATCGTTCATGATAAAAACTGTTCCATCATGCGCACGTAAATAATCAAACAATTCTCCTTTACCTTTTTTCACACCTTCTTCTCCGCCAAAACCTTCCAGGTGGGCTTTGCCAATATTGGTAATAATACCATGCGTTGGCATACAGTATTCGCAATAGCCTTCAATTTCTTTTTGGTGATTGGCCCCCATTTCGATCACAGCTATTTCCGCATCCTTTTGAACAGATAGAATAGTAAGCGGTATTCCGATATGGTTATTCAAATTCCCTTTGGTAGTATATGTTTTATAGGTTGTGGATAGTACTTCGTGCACTAATTCTTTTGTCGTGGTCTTTCCGTTACTTCCAGTAATCGCTATAAAAGGAATAGCAAACTGCTGGCGATGGTATTTAGAAAGTTGTTGTAAGGTTTGTAACACATCATCAGTCTTAAGTATCCTTTCATCTTTATAAGCCAGTTCTTCATCAACAACAGCAAAGGCTGCTCCAGCCTGAATAGCCTGTTCTGCGAATTGATTACCGTTGAAAGTTGGTCCCTTTAGTGCAAAGAAGATATCACCCTTTTTTATTTTTCGGGTATCAGTCTCTATAGACGGATGTTGCAGAAAGATCGAGTATAATTCCTGAATTTGCATGTATCAAAAATAGGGTAAGTTTTATTTTTCAGGAGAAGAAAGTTTACCGGGAAACTCAAAAAGCTTTGACCTCTATATAATTAGTTAAGATTTGTACCTTTTCCTGTTAAAAAAGCCTATCCGGCACTGTTATCAGCGCTAAAAAGCCTTACTTTAAGAATCAAAAAGCTTCCTATATTTGCAAAAATAATTTTACTTGCTATGTATAAAAATCAAAAGACGTTGTTTAGAAAAGCAACTTTATTGTTCGTTCTTTCCGCACTGTTTTGCAGTGTAGGTCTACAAGAACTAAAGGCACAGGATTCATTGATCAATTTGCCGGAATATAGTCTGCCAATGACTGATAAAAAGATCGTTATGGCACATTGCATGACGCATATCATAAGAACGAAAGACAGAGTGTTAGAAGATGGAGCTAATCCTGCATACTATCCAAATACATCAGAAAATCCATCACAAGCAATTGGTGGTTATACTTTGGTTGATGTAATGAGCGACAGGTTTTTAAAAGATTCAACCCTGGAGGCTTCAGTTGAATTTGAAATGCGTGCAGCAATGAGATGTGGTATAGATGGGTTTCAATTTTATTACCAATTAGGTAATAGCAGCTGGGACAGGATCGTGAATGCGTATTTTAAAGTAGCAGAAGAAAAAAATCTTGATTTTAAGTTTGCCTTATGTTTATCTCATCCCGGTGATGGCGATACCAGCATACACGAAGCGGTTAAAATTGCTACCTGGGCAAGAAGAATAAATGGTATTATGAGTAAAGTTGGCCGTAACAATAAACATTGGCTAAGAACGCCAGATGGCAGATTAGTAGTGTATTTATGGTATGGAGAACAATTGGCAGATGTGCCTTATGGCAATATGCAAGGTTATCCAGAACAATATTATTGGGCACGTGCTTACAGAAGATTGGCGAATGCAGTAGGTGAAAAGTTTGCCTGTGCTATCGTTATTAATGATTTGAAATCGAGTACAGAAATAAATAATTACCTGGATTATTTCCCCGCAGTTTGGCCATGGACCGGTGCTTATGCGTCAGGTGAAGTTGAAAGGATTGCGGCCGCTTGTAAAGCAAGACATAGAACTTTTGAAGGCTCAGCATTTCCGGATTTCTTCACGTCTAAAATATTAGCACCTGAAAATCCTGCTGTTTACTGGCATATATTATGGTTCAATGATGCGATGGCAGCGGGTGTTAAAGGTATACAAAGGAATTATTTAGCAACAGGGTTATCTCAAACATTCCGTAGTAACTGGAATTTTTCTATTCAGCAAGATGTTCCCGTAATGAATATTATTACCTGGAATGATTATCCGGAAGGACATCATCTTGCTCCGGAAGTAAACCATAATTACGGTTTCTCTGTTTTATTACAATACTATAAAAGTATTTGGGAAGGAAAACCATCACCTTATGCGGATCGTGACGTAGCTATTGCATTTTTTAAAAAGTATAAAAGCAATGCAACGCCAAATCCATACAACGTACAGGTGGTAACTATTGGTAAGACAGGTAGTGTTGCAACAGAAGATTCTATTGATGTAGTAACGATATTGCCTACACCAGGCCAACTAAGAGTGAATGGCGAAACTGTAAATGTGCCTGCCGGATTAATATCTACAAAGTTTAAAAGCCAACCCGGTGCAGTAAATGTAGCGGTTTTAAGAAATGGTGTAGTAACGAAAAGTTTTGTAACGCCGGAATGGATCACTGACAAACCATACAGAACAGACAAACTTACTTACACATTTGATACAGAGTATATGAATTTCAATAAAGATATTTTTGGCGACAAACCTATCCTATATTCTACTCAGTATAATAAAGATGTAAAACAACCTCAATAAGATTTATTGAATATTAAAGTAAAGGGTATCGCATTTGCGATACCCTTTTTTATTAGTAAGATTATTTCGTTTCGTATTTATTCGATTTGAACCGGGAGAAATAAAAACAACCTGCAAAAACAAACCAGGAAAAATAATTGATGCGCATTAATAAAAAATCAAAAAGAATAAATAGGCATAGTATAACAAGTAATGCTTTATCATATTTTTTTGTAAATACCCCTGCAACGAATACTAATTCAGCAAAAGCTGCTATGAAATAAAATGCGTAAGCGATTATTGGATGCTGAACCAAATAATAAACAGTTTTACTAAACAGATCGGAAGGGTTGCTCAGTACATACATATTATGTTGTACTAATAAAATACCCGCCATCTCTTCGAGGTTAAAAATACCGGCTTCTTTTATTTTCCAAAAACCTGCAGAAATAAATACAAGAATAAACAGGTAGCGGATACAATGCAGCAAATAATAAAATCCTTTTAGTGAAGTTGCTGTAAATAATAACGGGATCAATATAAAACCTATGAACATTTCAGGACTGGTGTATGAAACGGCCGAAAGAAAAGTTCCATACATTAATGTAAAAATTGCTGTAACAATGGCAATGAATACTTTACCGGGTATGTCTTTATATACTGCGATCGTTAGTAGTATTGGTAATGCTGCGTATATAATATCAAAGATCAGGCATAGTACATTATTGCCTAACAAGGAATGTTGCCAATCAGTCAACATTAAAATGTTTCTTGTAATATCAAGCCTGTTAATAAAAAATACAGGCTGCAAACCGGCAAAAGTGATCCTGTTATATAAAAACCAGCTGAAGCTTAGTAAAAAGCAACAGTAATAAAACAGCGCAAACTGCCTGATATGTTTAGGGTTGAGTAACAATATATTTAATTTTTATTGGAGAAGAAGCTGGAACTAAACGATCGTTCTTCCAAACATATTTTTGTTCGTATGCTTCTAGTTTATTGATTGGAGACTTTGTTATTCTTTCAACAAGATGTGTATACCATTGCGTAAATTCCTGATCTGTAATAGTATTTGTGTATTTTTCTTTGGTCATTAACTTGCCTATATATCCGTGGCCTAGTATCCGCTTCATGGTATAGAATACGTTTTCATTAACCGGTTGTTGTATAGCATAGTATTGCAAAGGTGTCTGCAAAAGATCCCTTTCGGGCATAGAATATTTGGTAAAATCTAGTGCTTTGCCATTAATGTACAAATGAATTACCTGCTGTGTATCATTAATGAAAAACTTATTTGCATACATGCCATATTGAAAAAATGGCGCAGCCGAAGCACCCTGTTTATAATTGATATAGCACCATAACAAAATAAACAGAATAAATCCTATGGTTAATTTTTTACTATAGTTCCATAATTCTTTTAGAAACATGCGATATAAAATGATCAATTAATGTTGCAGGCCTTTCTTTTTTATCATACCACCTTTCGTATCTTTTACACTGCTCATTACTATAAAAGCATCATCGTCAATTTTTTGAATTTCGCTTTTTAGCTTATTTAATTCAAGTCTTGTAACGATCGTGTATACAATATCTACATTTTGAGATTCTCCTTTTTTACCATAACCTCCCTTTCCATTATAAACTGTAACCCCTCGTCCCATTATATTTACGATCATTTGCCTTATTTTTTCATTGTGTACCGAGATGATCGTTACGCCTGTATATTCTTCTATCCCATCAATAATAAAATCTAATGTTTTAGAGGCAGATAAATAAGTGATCATTGAATAAAGCGCTATTTCAACAGAAAGAAAATAAGCAGCGGCAGAAAATATAATAACATTGATAAGGATGATAATATCTCCGATAGTTGTTCCAAGTTTGCGGCTTAAATAAATGGCCAACACTTCTGTGCCATCTAAAACAGCACCACCTCTGATTGATAAGCCAATTCCTGTACCCAAAAAGAAGCCGCCAAATATCGCGACTAATAAACTATCTTTTGTAACATCAGGGAAATGAATAAGGGCTAAGCATATTGCCAGGCCTGTAATCGAGAGTGCCGATTTTATTGCGAAAGAGCGGCTTATAATTTTGTAACCTAATATAATGAATGGGATATTGATACAGATGATCAATACATACAATGGAATTTTAGTAATAGCTGAAATTAATAAAGAAATTCCTGTTGCACCACCATCAATAAAATGATTGGTCAATAAAAAACCTTCAAATCCGAAAGTAGCAGAAATAATACCTGCAAAGATCAAAATAAAATCTTTGGCATTTCTTGTGATCGTTATTTTAAGTTTGCGAAACTCTTTTGCCAATGCATAATTAGAGCTATTAGGATGTTTATCAGTAATATTTTTCCTAATCAGTTTGTCTATAAATGGTATCATAGTCAGCTTAGCTTGTATTTCAAATATACGGAACTATGCGCTGACAATAATTATGCCTGCCCGAAAGAGAGAAAACAAAAAATAATGATTAAACGATCTCTTTTAATTTAGCCACAACAATATCTATTTCTTTTGTAGTGTTTAGTTTAGAGAAGCTAAAGCGTACAGTAACACAATCCGGATTATTGTTTACAGCACGTATTACATGAGAGTCCTGATCTGCACCTGAAGCACAGGCACTTCCTCCGCTTGCGCAGATATGATTGATATCCAGATTGAAGAAAAGCGTTTCTGATTTATCCGTTTTAGGCAGACAAACACTTAGCACCGTATATAAACTTTTGCCAAACACATCACCATTAAATGAAACATCCGGTATATGTTTGATCAATTCATCGTGCATATATTTTTTAAGGGAATAGATATACGCACTATCTTTTTCGTAGTTAGCGGTAGCTATTTCTAAAGCCTTTGCCATACCAACAATACCATAAATGTTTTCGGTCCCCGCCCTCATATTTCTTTCTTGAGAGCCGCCTTGTATATGTGGTTTTATTTTTACATTTTCATTGATGTATAATAAACCGATACCTTTTGGTCCGTGGAATTTATGTGCAGAGCCAGTTATGAAATGCACTGGCGTATTCCTAAGGTCAAATGGAAAATGGCCAACAGTTTGCACTGTATCGCTATGAAATACAGCATCATATTTTTTACAAATATCCCCTACGGCATTCAGGTCTATCATATTGCCAATTTCATTATTGGCATGCATCAAGGTTACCAATGTTTTTTCTTTATTGGCAGATAATAAATGCTCCAGATCAGTAAGGTCTATATGTCCGCCAGGTAATAATTTTACAAAAGATAATTTTATTGCACCAAGCTTTTGCAAATGTTCAACCGTATGTAAAGTCGCATGGTGTTCAATTGGCGAAGTAATAATATGCGCACAACCAAGATCCCTTATCGCAGCATTGATGATCGTATTACTACTCTCTGTTCCACCGCTTGTGAAAAATATTTCTGCAGGATGTGCATTCAGAATTTTAGCAACCGATTTTCTCGCTAATTCTATAGCAGTTCTTGATTCTCTTCCATAACTATAGATAGACGATGCATTGCCAAACTTTTCGGTTAAGTAAGGCATCATTGTCTCCAACACTTGCGGGTCAAGTGGCGTAGTGGCAGCGTTATCGAAGTATATTCTTTCCATTGGCATTTATATAACTATAAACTATGAACTGTATTACATTAATTCTTTAATATCCTGTATCAGTTTATTCGCAATATTATTTGCCATTGTTTCTGAGTTACTTTCAGCATAAATACGAATAATAGGTTCTGTGTTACTGGTACGTAAATGAACCCAATCGCTTTCAAATTCTATTTTTAATCCATCTTCTGTATTGATAGGATTGTTTTTATATTTTTCTTTGATGCCTTCAAAAATTGCTTCTACTTCAATGCCATCGTCTAATGCAATTTTATTTTTAGACATGTAGTAGTTCGTATAAGTATTGCGTAATTGTTTAACTGTTTTTTTGCTTTGTGCAAGATGTGTCAAAAACAAGGCGATACCGATCAGGGCATCTCTTCCGTAATGAAGATCAGGAACGATGATGCCGCCGTTACCTTCTCCTCCAA
>Ga0210392_10000093_pt1 | contig 74116 bp, 68 predicted proteins | sample IncBWC30OmetaG_FD_161057 | JGI IMG/M metagenome (GOLD analysis project Ga0210392, IMG submission 161057) | Forest soil microbial communities from Barre Woods Harvard Forest LTER site, Petersham, Massachusetts, United States - Inc-BW-C-30-O ... | reverse complement strand
ATCTTCTGCAGCGCCTGGTGGATGTGGCCGTTGAGCACGGTCACGGAGCCGAAGCGCTTGAGCATCGTGAGCGCCTTCTCGGCGTCGTCTGTCCCCCAGCCCCACTTGGGATAAATCGACCAGAGGGGAATATGGGCATAGACGACGATGGGCGTGTCCGAGGAGAGCGGCGCGAGGTCTTTCGCCAGCCAGTCGAGCTGTTCGGCGCCGATCGTGCCGAGCCCGCCTTCGGCGATGTTGGCCACGTTGGAAAGGCCGATGAAGTGCACGCCTTTCTGGTCGAAGCTGTGCCAGCCGGTGCCGAGCGAGCCCTTGCCGAAGCGCGCCATATACTGCGCGCCGTTGTCGCTGAGGATGTCGTGTTCGCCGGGCACATAGAAGACCTGCTTCGTTTTGCAGTCCTTCAGCAGTTGTTCGAGCGTGTCGAACTCGTCGGCCTCGGCGAGATGGCTGAGGTCGCCGGTGTGCAGGAGAAACTCGGGCGCGTGCGGCAGGGCGTTGATGCGCGCGATGGTTTCGCGAAACGTCGCGGTCACGTCCTGGTTGATGGCAGGCTTCTTGAAGCCGATGTGGCTGTCGCTAATTTGCACGAAGTGCAGCTCGCCGACCGGTGCGGGCAGGGCCGCCCCGCCAGTCGTCTGGCCGAGCACCCGCGAAGTGAGCAGGCCGCCACTGACGGTCCAGAGCACGCCGGTGCCGGTCCAGGCCATGCATTTGAGAAAGCCGCGGCGATCGATGCCGTCGTTATTGTCGTTGTGGAGGATGAGATCATTCATGAGACAAGAGTTGAATTGTGGGTGAAAACAGTGAGTGTCCATTACGTCCAACTGTCCGCCCGGCTGGTTTATTCCACGTCCCGGCAAAAGAATTTTTTTCATCCCAAATGGAATAAACGCGTCCGGCCGGCGTAATCATCCATGGAGGTCTGCTCCGTGCCGCCTGCTCCGCTCGACACCGCATGCCATCGTTCGAAGAAACCATGCTTCCACATATGCCCAATGCCTATAATTTGGCGCGCTGGCTCCTGCGCAATGAGCAGGACGCCGAGGACTCCGTGCAGGAGGCCTATCTGCGCGCCTACAAGGCATTTGGCCAGTTTCGTGGCGGCGACGGGCGCGCCTGGCTGCTCACCATCCTGCGCAACGTTTGTTACAGCCGCATGCGCAAAAATAAAAAGATAAAACTGCAGGAGGAATTCGACGAATCCGTGCACAGCGGCACGGCGGACGCGCCGGAGCCGGCCGGGCCCCTGCAAGGGGAAGTCAGTTCCGAGCTTTTGCGCGAAGCCATGTCCGCGCTGCCCGAAAAAATGAGCGAGATGATCGTGCTGCACGATCTTGAAGGCCTGGCCTACCGCGAGATCGCCGATGTTGTCGGCATCCCGATCGGCACGGTCATGTCGCGGCTGGCCCGCGCGCGCGGGCATCTGCATCGCGAATTGCTCGGCCGATTGGCCAAGGGGGCGCCCCATGGACTGTAAAGAAGTCAGCCACTGGCTCGTCGCGCATGTCGACGGCGAGCTCGATCTCGTGCACGACGCCGAAGTCAGCGCCCATCTGCAAACCTGCGCGGCCTGCGCCGAAGCCGCGCGCCAACAGTCGGCCCTGCGCGCACTCGTGCGCGGAAAACTGCCGGCTTTTGCGCCGCCGCCCCATCTGGCCACGCGGATTCGCGCGCAACTGCGCAGCGCCAAAGAGCCGGCGCCTTCGCGCTGGTCCTGGTGGCCGGCCTGGAACATGGCTGGCGTGCTGGCGGGATTTTGCCTGGTGGCACTGGTCGGTTTTGAATGGGGCGGCTATCGCGCCCGCTCCGCGCAATTCGGCGATGAAATCGTTTCCACCCACCTGCGTGCGGTCCTGGCCGACCATATGCTGGACGTGGTTTCATCGGACCGGCACACGGTCAAGCCGTGGCTGGCGGGCAAACTGGATTTCTCCCCGCCGGTCGCGGACCTGGCGGCGGACGGTTTTCCGCTGCTCGGCGCGCGGGTCGAACGCCTCGAAGGACAAACCACGGCGGCGCTGGTTTACCAGCGGCGCAAACATTTTGTCACCGTGTTCGTCTGGCCGGCGACCACCGCGCTGCCTTTCGCCGACGCGCATCGCCTCGGTTACGAGATGCGCGCCTGGCGCCAGGCCGACATGAATTTTATCGCCACCTCCGACATCCCCGGAAGCGAGCTGGACGATTTCATCACCCGCCTGCGCGCAGCGACAAATTGAACGCGAATAAACCCTCCTTCGCCAGAGGCTACGGAGGGCAGGCGCGAATGAACGTTAATAGAGGGAGACTGCTTTGGCTCGCGTAAATCACAAACGCCAATACCCAAACGCCAAAGAAAGCTGCAAAAACTCAACCCTTCAATCTTGGCGCGATCTCCATGGCCGAAATTACGCGCGCTATAATTTGAAGTTTCTTTGGAGTTTTTCTGTGGCTGGTGTCTGCTTGCTGACGCCCCGAATTGCTTCATGGTGACAGCATGCAGCTCGATTTTTCCAAGCTTCCGGGGGCGGAGGCCTATGGCTGGATGATCAGCACGATCACGCCGCGGCCCATCGCCTGGGTCTCGACGATTTCCGCCGAGGGAAAACCCAACCTCGCTCCGTTTTCGTTTTTTCAGGGCGTCACTTCAAATCCGCCCACGCTCATGTTTGTGCCGGTCAACAAGCGCGATGGTTCGAAAAAAGACACGATGCTCAACATCGAGCAGGTGCCGGAGTTTGTCGTGAACATCGTCAATTATGCGCTGGCCGAAAAAATGAATGCCACCTCGGCCCTGCTGCCCCATGGCGAAAGCGAGTTTGAAAAATTCGGCATTGCGTCCACGCCCAGCACGCGGGTGCGCCCGCCCCGCGTGGCCGCCGCGCCCGTGGCGTTCGAGTGCTCGCTGCATTCCGTCGTCCATATCGGCGAAGGGCCGCTCGCGGCCAATGTAATTTTTGGCTCCATTTTGTTCGCGCACGTGGATGACGCCATCCTTGGCCCCGACGGCCAACCCGACCCGGCCCGGCTCGACACCATTGGCCGCATGGGCGGTGAATTCTACAGCCGCACGACGGAGCGTTTCGCCCTCAAGCGTCCGGATCGGGCAGTTCGAAAGTAACTTTTTACACCAAGATCGCAAAGTACGCAAAGGAGGATCCCGCCTTAGCGATCTTGGCGATCTTCGTGTAAAAGGCTTTCTGTTTGGAAGCTTTCTGTTCAAAACGGACTTTGTGTGAATACACTCCCGAACGAGGCCTGCTCAACCACACTCACCGATTTCAAACCGGAGACAATCCGCGGCACGCCGGGTTTTTTCCGCGTCGGGCAGACCCGCCGCGGCCAGTGGTGGTTCATCGATCCGCGCGACCGTCCGTTTTTGAGCAAGGGCGTGGCCTCGGTCAATCGCTTCGGCCGCGGGGACGGGCGCTCCGTGCCGGTCGGTCCGTATGCGGCGACGGTGGACAACCTTTATGGCGCAAAGGAGGCGGAGACTTTTGCGCACGCCGTGCTCGCGCGCCTGGAAAAATGGCACGTCAACACGCTCGGCCTGTGGACCGGGCCGGAGTTTCTCGACCGAGGGCTGGCCGGCGTGGAGATTTTGGATTTCCGCAAGTTTGCTCCGGAAATCAACGCGTTCGGCGCGAAGCTGCCCGATGTCTTTGATTTGCGCTGGCCCGAGACCTGCGACCGCGTGGCCGCCGGGCTGTGCCCGCCGTCGCGCGAGTCGCGCGAGCTCATCGGATACTTCACCGACCACGAGCTGGGCTGGGCCCCGGCGCGCGGGAAAAAAATGCTGACGGAAGCGGGCGTCAAAAAAGCGCGCCTGTCGCTGCTGCAAATCTGCCTGAGCCTCGAGCCGAGCAGCGCGGCGTATCACGCGGCGTGGGAGTTCGCGCTCGCCGCGCGCGGCGGCAGCCTCGAAACGCTGGCGCGCGCCTGGCAGGTCGCATTGCCGAACAAGGAGACGCTGCGCCAGCTCACGCAGGCCGAAACGGTGCTGCTCGCGCCGCATTATTTACGCGACCAGGAAAATTTCTCGCGTGAGTTTGCGCGCCGCTATTTTACCGCGAGCGCCGCCGCCATCCGCCGGCACGACCCGAACCACCTCATCCTCGGCTGCCGTTTTGGCGGGCTGCCGGGCGCGGGGGTGCTCGCGGAGTGCGTCCACCCCTCGGTCGATGTGCTCTCGGCCAACATTTATCGCGATACGTTGTTCGAACGGCTGGGCGACTTTTATCTCGCCGGGGGCATGCCGGTCCTCGTGGGCGAATTCGCGTGGACGGGCGAAGCTTTCACGAAGCGGCCGGCGGCGCATGAGCCGCGCGGGCTGACCAGTGTTGAGCGAATGCTGCGCAAGGGGCGCCTGGCGTTGCAGCGTGCATTCACGCATCCCTCATTTGTCGGCTATGCCTGGCACCGTTGGGCCGATGCGGTGGGCGACGCGGCGCCCTTCGGCACAGGGCTGGTGCACCTCGACGACAGCGAGGCGCGCGAGCACACGGAATTGCTGGGCGATCTCAACGCCCGCGCCGAGGCCCTGCGCCGCGCGGCCGCGCGGTAGCGGCTATTTTACAGCAAGATCGCGAAGAACGCAAAGTCAGGTCCGCCTTGGCGATCTTGGCGGTCTTCGTGTAAAAAATCTTTCCCATTGGGCGATTGATCGTTGTGTTGTTTGCCATGAATGCCGCCGAACTCCCCGCTTTTCTCAAGTCAAGGATCCGCACGGTGCGCGGCTGGCCGATCGCCGGCGTAAATTTTCGCGACGTCACCACGCTGTTTCACGATCCCGCGGCTTTCCGCGCCGTGATCAATGCGATGGAGGCCGACTGCGCCAAGTCCCGCGTGGACCTCATCGCGGCGGTCGATGCGCGCGGCTTTATCATTGGCGGCGCGCTCGCCTACAAAATGGGCAAACCCATCGTGCTCGTGCGCAAAAAGGGCAAGCTGCCCTACAAAACGGTATCGGAGGATTACGCGCTCGAGTATGGCACGGCGACGATCGAGATCCATGCCGACGCGTGCAAACCCGGCGACCGCGTGCTGATCGTGGACGACCTCATTGCCACCGGAGGCACGCTGCTGGCGGCGGCGAAATTGTTCAAGGCCCTGCAGGGCGAGGTGACGGGCGTGGCGGCGATCATCGACCTGCCGGAACTGGGCGGCTCGCAGCGCTTGCGGGACGCCGGGTTGCCGGTGCATGCACTGTGTCTTTTCAACGAAACGGAGTGAGTTTAATGACGAAGCCCGAATGACGAGTGACGAATAACCAGCAATTCAGGCCGGAAACCATTCGGAATTCGTCATTCGGTCTTCGTCATTTTCCCCCATGTCCCTCACGATCTGGTGCAACACAAAATTTCCCGACGCGGCCGAACAAATGTTGCGCGAGGGCACGCATGGCCATCGGCTGATCTTCTCGTCCACGCTCGTGGGCGACGTGCTGGCGGCGGGGAAGGCTGACCCGACGCTGGCCGGGGCCGACGTGGCCCTTGGCCAGCCCGATGTTGATGAATGCATGCGCTGCCCGCGGCTCAAATGGATCGAGGTGATCAGCGCGGGCTACACCCGCTATGACCGCGAGGATTTCCGCATCACGCTGCGCGCGCGCGGCGCGGCTTTCACCAACGCCTCGAGTGTTTTCTCCGAGCCATGCGCGCAGCACGTCCTCGCGTTCATGCTGGCGCTAGGGCGCAACCTGTTCCCGTCGTACCGCGACCAGTTGACGGACCACTCATGGCAATACGGAGAGCGCCGTCGTGACGTGCAGCTGCTCACGGGGCAGACGGTGCTGATGCTCGGGTTCGGCGCCATTGGCCGGCGGCTGGCGGAGCTGCTCACGCCATTTCGCATGCAGATCTACGCCGTGCGGCGGCAGGCACGCAGCGAACCGGGCGTGCGCATCATTTCCGAGGAGGAGCTCACGCGCGTGCTGCCGCTGGCCGACCACGTGGTAAATATTTTATCGGACAACGAAACGACACGCGGCTACGTCAACGCCCGTCGCTTGGGCTGGTTCAAGCCCGGCGCGAAATTCTACAATGTTGGCCGCGGCACGACAGTGGACCAACGCGCGCTGCTCGAGGCGTTGCAGGGCGGCCGGATCGGCGCAGCCTGTCTCGATGTGACCGATCCGGAGCCGCTGCCGCCCGAGCATCCGCTCTGGACGGCGCGCAACTGTTTTATCACCTCGCACACGGCGGGTGGGCGGCACGACCAGGGGGAAGCGCTGGTACGGCATTTTTTGACCAATTTGACGGCTTTTACAAATGGTAGTGCGCTGACGGACCGCGTCATTTAGAAAAAAAATCGTCAACCGCGGGAATAAGCATGGCCCCGCCGCTTTCTTATGGCCGTTCGCATGAACGCCATGCTACTTATATGCCCTGTTACAAAAATTGCTTTTGCCGAGATCCGGCTTTGCATCCAAGTCGCTGCGTCAAGCGTTACCCCTTTGTTCGCAAACATCCACTTTGTTGGCCGCATCCGGCATGTCGCTGGAGTCGGACCAAACAAAACCAACCAGATACGTCATGAATAAATCCACCAAAATGATCCTCGCCTGCGCCGCTGTGGCCGGGCTTTACTCGGGCACGCTCGCCCTTCAGGCGCACGCTTCCGTCAATCCAGGCACCTCAATCGTCAAAGACGATAGCAGCAAATCATCCTGTAAAGGCCAGAACTCCTGCAAAGGGCAGGGCAATTGCTCTTCCGGCGACAACGGCTGCAAAGGCAAGAACTCCTGCAAGGGCCATGGCGGCTGCAAGAGCGGCCACGCTTGAAATCCTATTAAAAGCCTAGCCGGCGGCGCGTATGCCCCGGCTATGATTTTCGCCGGGAGCCGGGCCCTGTGTCCTGCTCCCGGTTTTCTTCTCCATAACCTGTCGGGTACCGCAAGCTTCTGGTTGGGATTCAACCGCAACCGGCACGATTTTCAGCCTTTCAGTTCTTCAGTCTTTTCATCGATGCCTGCCAACCGTTTCAACGCCTTCACCGATTACGGCATCGGCATCGGCCTGCGCGTGCCGCATTACCGGCACATCCTGGAAAGGAAGCCGGTCGTCGACTGGTTTGAGATCATCTCGGAAAATTTCATGGTCGATGGCGGACGCCCGCTCGAGGTGCTCGACCGCATCCTGGAACAATACCGTGTTGTGCAACACGGCGTCTCGATGTATTTTGGCTCGGCCGACCCTCTCGACCGCACCCATCTCAAAAAACTCAAGGCCCTCGTCAAGCGGACCAAGACCCCGTGGCTCTCCGACCATCTTTGCTGGGGCAGCGTGGACGGGACCTACACCCATGACCTGCTGCCCATGCCCTACACTTTCGCCGCCGCGAAACGCACCGCCGAAAAAATCCGCCAGGTGCGAGACTATGTCGAGGTGCCGATCTGCGTCGAAAATGTCAGCAGCTATGCCGAGTTTCACGTCTCCGAAATGACCGAGTGGGAATTTCTCTCCGAGGTCGTCGAGCTGGCCGATTGCGGAATCCTCCTCGACGTGAACAATATTTACGTCTCCTCGAAAAACCACGGTTTCAACCCTTACGACTACGTGAACGGCGTCCCGCATGACCGGGTCGGCCAGATCCATGTCGCCGGCCACACGAAGTTCGAGAAATACATCCTCGATACGCACGATCACCCGGTGCTCGATCCGGTGTGGAAACTTTACGCGCACGCCGTGCGCCTGAGCGGTGTCACGGCCACGCTGCTCGAGTGGGACGACAAGATTCCCTCCTTCCAGGAAGTGCACGACGAGGCGCTCAAGGCCAACGAGTTCATTGACGGGGCGCGCGCCGCAAAAAAACCGGCACCCGCCGCAGCCTCCCGATGAAACTCCCGGCGCGCCAGCGCACCACACGCGATCTCAAGTCGCTCCAGAGCCTCATGACGGCCACGCTGGTGCGCCCGCTCACGCGCACCAACCGCCTGCAGGGCCGCTGGACCGACGGGCGGACGATGGAGGCCGTGGCCGCGAGCTTCATCAAGCCGAACGACCGCCTCACGTCCTTTGAGCGGCTCCAGATTTACGCGCGCTGCTACTGGTTCCGGCTGCTCGATTCATTTTATGATGACTGCCCCGGCCTGCGGGCGGTGCTCGGCGAAAAAAAATTCATGCGCTTGGGCGAGGCCTACCTTGCGAAATATCCCTCGCGCTCGTTCACGATGCGCAACCTCTGCAGCTGCCTCGAGAAATTCATCCGGGCGGAGCCCCGCCTCACCGCGCCGCACACCGCGCTGGCGCGCGACGTGGTGCGTTTCGAGTGGGCGCAGACCGTGGCCTTCGACGGCCCGAGTCGGCCCGCGCTGACGGCCGACGACATCGCCGACCGGCCGCCCACGCGCCTGCGCCTCGGCTTGCAGCCCTATCTTTCGCTGCTCGCACTCGACTACGCGGCCGACGAGTTCGTCATCGCCGTGAAAAAAGAAGGCGAGCTCAGCGGCGACGCCAGCAACACGCCCGTCGCCGCGCCACAGGCGGCGAAACTCCGCCGTGCGCCGCGGCCCAAGCGCGGGCGCGTTTACGTCGCGGTGCACCGGCACGACAACATGATTTACTACAAACGCCTCGAACCCGCCGCCTATCGCATCCTTCGCGCACTCCGCGCCGGCCGGACGATTGCGCAAGCCGTCGCCCACGTGCGCGGCGTCACGCCGGAGAATCTCGGGGCGTGGTTCAAGAATTGGGTCGAACTCGGCTGGTTCTGCCGGCTAACCTGAGCGCGTTGACGCGCGCAAATCACAAACGCCAGGGCCCAAACGCCAAAGAATCTGAAACTTAAAACCTTGAACTTCGTAGCGATCCTCGAGGCCGAGGCGGGCGGGTGGGGAATGGCGCTGACAACTCGGAACTACTAACTACCAATTCCCAGATACACTCATCCCATTCGCGTTTATCCGCGCCATCCGCGGGAAAAAATCAGCGTTCATTCACGGTTTTCAAAAAAACAAATCACATGAAAAAACTAAACTCCCTCCTCGCCAAAATCGGCACATGCCTGCAGTGCCCGGTTCTCCTCTTCATCCGCCTGGCCTGGGGCTTCCAGCTGGCCGAATCAGGATGGGGACACCTGAATAATGTCGGCAAGACCGCCGATTTTTTCACAAGCCTGCACATCCCGTTTCCCGTCGCCAATGTCTACATCTCCGGCAGCGTCGAATTGGCCGGCGGCATCCTGCTGATGCTCGGCCTGTTTTCGCGCATCATTTCGGTCCCCCTGCTTTTCAACTTCTGCGTAGCCTACCTGACCGCCAGCCGTCCTGCCCTGAAGGAATTGCTCCATTTCAGTCCCGACGATTTCATCAACGACTCGGCTTTCCCTTTTTTAGTGACAAGCCTCCTGATCCTTGCTTTTGGCCCTGGCAAAATCTCGCTCGATTACCTGCTCGAAAAATGCTGCTGCAAAAAATCCGGTGCGTCTGGTTCGGGTTCTGGCTCGTAGATAGTCATTGATGTTACGCCGCCTGTTTTTCGCTGGAATTGTCGCCCTTTCCCTTCCGTCGGCCCGGGCAGAAGGGTCCGCTGTTGCCTGGCAACCGTGGTCGGACGCGGCTTTTGCGCAAGCCGCCCGCGAGCACAAATTTGTGCTGCTCGATCTCGAGGCGGTGTGGTGCCACTGGTGCCATGTGATGGAGGTGGAAACTTACCACGATCCGAAGGTCGTCGCCTTGCTGAACCAGCGCTATATTACCGTGCGGGTGGACCAGGATGCGCGGCCCGACCTCGCGAGCCGTTATGAGGATTACGGCTGGCCCGCGACCATCGTTTTTGCCGCCGATGGCAGCGAAATTGTGAGGCGCCGCGGCTTCATTCCGCCGGACGACATGAGCAGCATGTTACAGGCGATCATTGACGATCCGACTCCGGGCCCCTCGGTGCGATCTGCCGTGAAGCCGAGCGTGGCGGACAAGGCGACCGTTCCCGCCGAAGAGCTCGCGGCCTGGCGCGCGCGCCTGCTCGACGGCTACGACCCCAAACTTGGTGGCTGGGGCACGTCGCACAAGTATCTCGACTGGGACAACGTCGAATACGCCATGCAGCAGGCCGGTGCGGGCGACGCGCGTTGTGCGGCCATCGCGCGCGAGATGCTTGTGCTGCAGCGCAAGCTCATCGATCCGGCGTGGGGCGGCGTTTACCAGTATTCGGCGGAGGGCGACTGGGATCATCCGCACTTCGAGAAAATCATCCAGATGCAGGCGGAGGACATGAGAATCTACGCGCAGGCTTATGCCCGCTGGGGCCAGCCCGCCGATTTGCAATCGGCCCGCGATATTTACCGTTACCTCCGCGCGTTTCTCACCAACCCGGACGGCGCGGTTTACACCAGCCAGGATGCCGACCTCGTGGAGGGCCAGCACGCGGCCGATTATTTTGCGCTCGACGATGCCGGCCGGCGCGCGCGCGGAATCCCGCGCATCGACACGCACCTCTACGCGCGAGAAAACGGCTGGGTCATCCGGGCGCTGGCGGAGATGTATGCGGCGACGGGCGAGGAAGGTTTTTTGCGCGAAGCCGAAACCGCCGCGCAATGGGTTCTCGCCCATCGCGCGCTCACCGGCGGAGGGTTTAGCCACGACGAACACGACCCCGCCGGGCCTTATCTCGGCGACACACTCGCCATGGGCCGGGCCTTTTTGCAGCTCTATGCCGTGACCGGGGACCGGGCGTGGCTGGCCCACGCGCGGGCGGCGGCGGATTTCATCGCCGGCCATTTTCGCGCCGCGCCGGCGGGTTGGGCCACAGCCGACCTGACCAACGGCGCCCGGCCGGCGCCCCAGCCGGAGTTTGATGAAAACGTCGCGCTCGCGCGTTTTGCCAGTCTGCTTGCTCGCTTCACCGGAGACTCCGCGTACCGGACGATGGCCTCGGACGCCCTGCGCTGGCTGGTGGCGCCGGAAGTGGTGCGTTCGCGCGGTTTCGCCATCGGCGGCCTGTTGCTGGCGGAGCACGAATTTTCCACCGATCCGCTGCACATCGCAGTGATCGGTCACAAAGACGATCCTTCCGCCCAAAAACTTTTTGCCGCCGCGCTGCGTGCGCCCGAGTCCTACCAACTGATCGAATGGTGGGATCGCCGTGAAGGCCCGGCGCCGCGGGGCGAAGACATTTATCCCGAGCTTCCTCGCGCCACCGCTTTCATCTGCACGAACGGCGCCTGCTCGTCGCCGGTGGTCAGCGTCCCGGCGTTGTCAGCGCGCTTGAAAAAAATCCTGGCGGGAGGACGGTGAGGGTTTGACTGATTGGGAAGGTAGGGCGCGCCGTATAGGTAATCGCGGACGGCCCGGCGGTCCGTCCCTACCCGCGCTGTTGCGCGAATTTCACCTCAGCGCCACCGGCCCTCGATGAAGAAGTAGCCGCCTTCACGGACTTCCCAGCGCGGCGCGATCCATTCGGCGTGCTCCCGCGGCGGCAGTTCCCAATGACCCGGCACCCAGAAATAGGCATTGCCGTTGTAACGCCAGTGGCCCCGGCACCAGACATAACGCGGACCCGGGCGCAGTGTGACAATCTCCTCGCGCGGCGGCGGCGGTGCTTCGCGCACGACGACTTCGCCCACGGGCGGCGCCGGTTCCACGTATACCCGGCGCGCGGGGCGTTCCACGACGCAACCGGCGAGCAGGCTCAGGCCGAGGACAAGGCCAACGGGATGAAGAAGATTTGTTTTAAGTTTAGCCGAAGAGGGCATTGGGTTCATGGCCACTGAGACGCTTTCAAGGCGCGGTCGGTTTCACGGGCAGGCTGTTTTCCGGGTTACACAGGCTGTCGTAGGCGCAAGCGAGCACGCACAGGCTGATGGGCAGCGTCAGGATTATGCCGATGAAAAGCGCGGTGATGCCAATCAGTGACAGCAGGGCGGCCGCCACCATGAGCATGAGCATCCGCCACCAGTTGCGCGTGATCACCCGGCGGCTCACCTCCATCGCGGGCACAAAGGCCAGTTTCTTTTCAAGGATCAGCGGATAGGTGAAGGTCCACGCGATCCCGAAATAGAGGGCCGGCACGATGCAGAAAAGGAATCCTGCCGCGGTGAGAAACGCGAAGGTCATGATAAAAAATGCGATGGCTACGCCCGCCAAAATGAGCGCGCGAGGTGCTTCGCTGAAGCCGGCAAATAGGTCGGTTACGGCCGCGGGTTCACCGTGCAACAGCTTGAGCGTATAACGATACATGCCGGCGGTAAACACGCCGCCGAAAAGCATGGTGACAATGGGCAGCGAGCCGACCTGCACGAAAGCCATGGCCACGCTAATGGGAATTAAAATCAGGTACGCCAACAGGAGCCGGCCGAAATGGTTCATCCACAAATTCCATCCACGGCTGAGGCAGGCGCCGATGGCGAGCTTCGGCGCGCGGGCGAGCAAATCGTTGGCCAGGGCTCTGGGGCCGACGGGCACGGACAGGATGGCGGCCTCGGTTGCCAGCGGAGGCGGAGGCATCACGGCGCCGGGAGAAAACTCAGGGAAATCACCGAGGGTTTTCCAGGTTTCATCTTCGCCATGCTTTTTTGCCTTGGTCTGGAGATTGGCGCGGCCATTGGAGATCCAGGCCGCTATCTGCGAGGCAGGCACGGGGCCGTATTCCTTGCCGTCACCACCGATGATCGTAAACATATTCCAACCAAAACCCCGGGGCGCGGTAGCGTCAACTGTCCGGGAGCGATAAATCCCAAACGCCAAGGGCTCAGGTAACAAGGATCAAGTGCCAAGTAACAATGCAGAAACACGGAGCGATCCACGACTAACTGCCAACCACAAACTACGAATTACCAAGTACCAACTACGCTTAACGGCAGTTCGCACCACGTCCCTGGTGTGAGTCCGCCGAGGTCGAGCGGGCCGAAGTGCGTGCGATGCAGGGCCACGACTTCGCAGCCCTGGCCCGCCAGCATGCGTCGCACTTGATGATAGCGGCCCTCGGTGAGCGTGAGTTCGGCGGTGCGCGGGTCGGACCAGCGCAGGGCGGCGGGTGCGCAGGGGGTATCCTCGCCGGACAGCACGAGCGTGCCGCTGGCAAAAAGCGCGGCCAGTTCCGCCGCGCGTGGCGGCATCACGTCGCAGTTGAGCGTGGCGACGTAAACTTTGGGCACTTTGTGTTTCGGTGAGGTGAGCCGGTGGACCAGCGCGCTCTGGTCGGTGAGGAGCAGCAGGCCGCTGGTGTCCTTGTCGAGCCGGCCGATGCTGGTCACGGGCGGACGGCGTGCCTGCCAGCGCGGCGGCAGCAAGCCGTAAACGCTTGGGCCTTCGTGTGAGTCATGCGAACAGACGAGCCCGACGGGTTTGTTGAGCATCAGCAGCAGGCCGCCGGGATGATCGAGCACCGCGCCATCCACGAGCACGTCGGCGGGAGAGACTTTTTCGCCGGCATCCCCGGCGCGGGTGCCGCGCACGGTCACACGGTCATCGTCGATAAGCGCGTGCACCTCGCGGCGTGAGCCGTACCCAAGGCTGGCGAGGAGTTGGTCGAGGCGAGGCATTGAGGAAAAATGACGAATGATGAATGGCGAATGACAAGGCATAGGTGACAAGTATCAAGATCATGGTCCTGCGGAAAATCCCAAACGCCAAACCCCAAATCTCAAACAAATCGCCAAAAATGAAAGTTTTCAAACTTCAGGATTTTTTGGCGTTTGGAGATTGGCGTTTGTGATTTGCGCCCCGTGGGGCCCACGGGGCGCGAGAATAATCTCGGCAAGGGCGCCGGCTTGTGGGATGGATTGACGGTTACGCGCAAAATTTATGGCCCTCTTTGAATACAAAGTCATCACCAGCGGCAAAGGCGGCTTCGCCTCGCCCGTGTTGCTGGAAAAATTCCTCAACGATCTCGGCAAGGAAGACTGGGAGATCATCGAATTTCGCACCCAGCCCGACAATCCGCTGGCCTTCTCCGGCCTTGCCCGGCGCCCGACGCAGCGCGACTGGACCCTCGAGGACGCCGCGGCGGCCGCCGCGCGCACCGAGGTGGAAAAACTGCGCGCTGAATTTGAGGCGAAGTTCAAGGCCGGGATCTCCAGTGGATCTGCCGGCGCGGAAAAATCCGAGGAGGCCGCGGCGGCCGACGACAATCTCAAGCATGACGAATCGTTTCGCCGACCGCGCGACACTGAGCGTGACCTTGACCCGACGGCGACGGACGACGAGGCCGGCGGCGGGGCTTTCGAGTTGCCGGAGGAAGAGGAACTGCCGACGTTTTTCGACGCCATCCGCCCGCATATGCGGCGCAACCAGCGTGGTCCCGGCCTGAGCGTGAGCCTCGAATTCCTGGTGAAAAAATTCGACATGCTCGAAGGCGATCTCGTGGGCGCACTGAAAGAGTGCGGCCTGGCGATTCCCTCGGGTGAGAACGAGCCGCCGGCCTATGTTGAATACGACGGCGACCTTTACTGGGTGAACATCAACCGGCAGAAACAGCTTTTCATCAACACGCGCGAAAAACCGCGGCCGATGTTTCGCACGGTACAGGCACAGCGCGTCGGTGCCGACGCGGCCGAGGAACCGGTGACCGAGCAAAAACCCGAGCCGCCAGCCAGAACCGAGGCACCGGCCGCGCCCGCGCCAGTGTCAGCCGGGCCGGAGTTGCTCGACAAATTGCGTCCGTTGATGCGCCGCAGCCGCGGCGGCTGGTCCGGCAGCACCAGTTTTCTTTCCCGCGCGCTCAAGCACAGCGAGGCCGACCTTAACGCCGCGTTCGCGGCGCTCGGCCTGCGCCTGCCCGAGAGCGGCAGGGGCGAACGGGCGGCCCAGGTCGAGCTCGGCGATTTCGTTTACTGGCTCAACCGGGACGGTCGCGGCAACTTGTGGATCAACGCCTGCGAGAAAAAGGAAAACGAGCCTGCGGCCACCGCGACCGAAGCCCCGGCCACGACGCCCGAACCCTTCGACTTGGCTCAGGGCAGGCCCATCGACTTGGCTCAGGGCAGGCCCATCGACCTGGCTCAGGGCAGGCCGCCGACTGCTGAAGCCGTTTCGCCGGGTGCCCTGGCCGCGGTGCGCCTGCTGTTGAAAGAAACGAAAACAGGCGCGGTCGCCGGCAAAGTTGACCGCCTTGCGGAAGAGCTGGGCAAATCACCCGCTGATTTTTTGGCGACCCTCGCCGGCGCGGGATTGAAGGTGCCGGAGAAGGCGCGGGAGAAGCCGGTTTTTGTCGAGCACGCCGGGGAAATTTTCTGGCTCAACAAAAATGCCAAGGATGAATTGTGGCTTAACGCCAAGGCGTCGAAGTTTGCCGACAAAAATGATATGGCCGGCAGCGAGGATGAAAAAAAATCCAAACGCCCAAGGACGAAGAAAAAAGAAACGGTGTGAGCGAGGGATTGGCCGGCTTGGCTGGTTAGGGTAAAACCCCCACTCGATGCATAGGGCTTGCTGGCAGTTGAGGCGAGTGCTAGCCCGGGCGTGTGCCGTGTGGTTCCCTCAAGTCCGTTTGTAGTGCAGCGTTTCGCGCGGTGGGTTGGATCATAGTTGCCACGGTGGTGCTCGTTTTTGGGTCAAAGGCGATCGGGCAGGGAATTGATTTAACACCGGCTGAGCGCGCCTGGCTTTCGACCCATCCGCACATCCGCGTGGGTTGCACGCCGGACTGGCTGCCGTTCAGTTCCATGGATGCCGACGGCAAGCTCAGCGGCATCGACATTGATGTGATGGCGTTGCTTTCGCAGCGGCTGGGGGTCGATTTCGAAATGTCGACGGCTTCCACCTGGAGCAACGTCTATGCCAGGGCGCTGGCGCGGGAGGTGGACATGCTTGCGGGCACGGCGCGCACGCCGGAGCGCGAGCCGTTTTTTCGTTTTACCGAGCCTTACGAATCATTTCCGGTGGTGATTGTTGAACGCGTGGACACACCGGTTTTGTCGTCCGTGCAGGATCTCATGGGACGAAAAGTTGCCTCGGCGCGCGACTATGCCCTCACGCTTGATTTTCAGCGCAAGTATCCCGGGATCCAGCTTGTGCTCACCGACACGGTGGATCAGGCGATGCAGTTTGTGGCGGGTGGCAAGGCAGAGGCGGTGGTCACCAATCTCGCCAATGCCTGCTTCATTATCAAAATACGCGGCCTGACCAACCTCAAGATTGCCGGCATCCTGCCGCAAAATTACAAATTGCGCTACGCGGTTCGGTCGGACTGGCCCGAACTCGCCGGCATTCTCGACAAAGGCATCGCCTCGCTCACCCCGGCGGACTTGCAGTCGATCAACGACCGCTGGATTCGCATCGACTACGCCAACACGGTCCGGTGGGACGTCATATGGAAGACCGCCGCGGCCATCCTGCTGGTCGTGGCCATGGCGGTTGCGCTCATCATTGCGCGCGCCCGCCGCCTGGCCTACGAACTGGCACAGCGCCTGCGCCTGCAGGGCGAGCTCGAGGATTCGCGCGACCGCCTGGCGCAGCTCAACGAGGAGAAGGCCGAGCTTCTCCGCATGGCCGCGCACGACCTGCGCGGGCCGCTCACGGGGGTCTTGCTGAATTTGGATCTTGCGCAGCAGGGCGGCATCACGGCCGGGGACGCGCTTCCGCGAATCCGCAGTCACGTTGAACAGATGATCCTGCTCATGACCGACCTGCTCGACAGCGAGACGATCGATGAGGGCCGACGCAAACTTACCTTCCGGGCGATCAACACCGGGGAGGTGATTCACGAAGTGCTGGCGTTGGTGGCGTCGGCGGCCGAGCGCAAGAAAATCCGGTTCGATACGAGCGGCGTGGGCAAGGTTTCGGCGGTGCTGGCCGACGAGGGAGCCTTGCGGCAGATCATTGAAAACCTTGTCTCCAACGCGTTGAAGTTCTCTTCGCCGGGCGGCACGTTGTGGATCATGTTGACCGAGTGGAAAGACCGGGTGCGCCTCGAAGTGCGCGACGAGGGGCCCGGCGTGCAGATCGACGAGGTGGAGCGGATCTTTGCCAAATACGTCCGGGGCAGTGCCAGGCCGACTGCCGGCGAAAAATCCACCGGTCTCGGCCTCTCGATTGTGCGGCAGCTTGTCACCGCGATGAACGGCCGGGCTTGGTGTGAAAGCACCCCGGGCAAAGGGGCCACCTTTATCGTTGTGCTGCCGACGGCCACGCTCCGTCCGAAAACAGATGCGCTGAGCAAAAGCCCCTTTGGGGATCTGGGTGCGGCGATTTGAAAAACGTGGGTTTTAACCGCGGATTACGCGGATAAGCGCGGATCGTATTTCTGTCATTCCTCGCTCGGCTCGAAATGACAAAAGTGTATCGGCGACGGGGACGGCAGACCCAAAACTTACGCACAAAAACGGTTGGCTAAACCCCGGCTCAGATCCATGTTTCAGGCATGCTTGCCGTCTCCGGCTTGGAAAAATCCTTTGTCGCCCCTGACGGTGTTCGTGCGATGGTGGTGAGCGTAAGGGAATTTTCGCTCGCGGCGGGCGCACAGCTCGCGTTGCGCGGCGAGAGCGGCACGGGCAAGACGACTTTCCTGCACCTCCTCGCGGGCATCCTGGCGGCCGATGCGGGCAGGATCGAACTCGATGGCGTCGCCATGACGGCGTTGTCCGAACCACGGCGCGACCGGCTGCGCGCGGGAAAACTCGGCTACATTTTCCAAGCGTTCAATTTGCTACAGGGCCATACCGCGCTCGAAAACGTCGTGCTCGGCATGAGCTTTGGGCCGCACGGGGCGGACCGGCCGCATGCCTGCGAGCTGCTGGAGCGCGTGGGCCTCGGCCACCGGCTGAACCATTTCCCCTCGCAGCTTTCGACCGGCCAGCAGCAGCGCGTGGCCGTGGCGCGCGCCCTGGCCAACCGGCCGAAGCTCGTGCTGGCGGACGAACCCACCGGCAGCCTCGACCGCCCGCGCGCCAAGGAATCGCTCGCGCTCATCCGCGAGGTCTGCCGCGAAAATGGCGCGGCGCTCCTGCTCGTGAGCCACGACGAACAGGCGCTGGCCCAGTTCGAACGCGTGCAGAATTTTTCGGAAATAAACACTGGGTCGACTCAATGACTTTTCACACGAAGGTCGCAAAGAACGCCAAGGAGAAGCTCCTGTGGCTTCGCGACCTTTGCGTTCTTGGTGTAAAAAAATGACTCTTATTCTGATCATCTACCGTTCATTGCGGCAGCACGCGCTTTCCACGCTGGTCACGGCCGGCAGCATCGCGCTCGCGAGCGGGCTGCTCATGACGGTTTGGATGGTGAAGGAGCAGGCGCAGTCGGCCTTCACGAGCACCACCACCACCTTCGATGCGGTGCTGGGCGCGCGTGGTTCGAAACTCCAGCTCGTGCTCAATGCCATTTTTCACCTCGAGGCGTCGCCCGGCAACCTGGCGGAGTCGGACTACGAGTATATCAAGCACCATCCGCTCGTGAAGACGGCCATTCCGCTCGCCGTCGGCGACAACCTGCGCGGCTACCGCCTCGTGGGCACGCTGGAGGAACTTTTCACCGATGTGGAAATCGCGCCCGGGAAGAAATTCGCGCTTGAGCCTGGCGGGAGGCTTTTTTCCGCCGACGCCAAGGAGGCGGTGGTGGGCAGCTTTGCCGCGCAGAAGCTCGGCTTGAAAGTGGGCGACACGTTTCATCCGTTTCACGGGCTGAACTTCAATCCCAGCGAGCAGCACACGGATCTCTACACCGTCGTCGGTGTACTCCAGCCGACAAATTCGCCGGCCGACCGCGTCGTCTGGATTCCGTTGCACGGATTGCAGACGATGAACGGGCATGATCCGAAGTATGCGACCGAGGTGAGCGCGGTGCTGGTCCAGCTGCGCACGCCGATGGCCGGTTTCATGCTCGACCTCATGTACAACAAGCAGGGCAACCGCCTGACCTTCGCCTGGCCGGTGGCGTCGATTGTCGCGGATTTGTTTTCCAAGATCGACTGGTTCGACCGCGTGCTGGCGTTGGTGGCGTACCTTGTCGCGCTGGTGGCGGCGGCGGGCGTGCTGGCCAGCATCTACAATTCGATGAGCGCGCGCCAGCGCGACATCGCCATCCTGCGCGCGCTGGGCGCTCGGCGGCGGACGATTTTTGGCGCGGTGGTGAGCGAGGCGGCGTGCATCGGCGCGCTCGGCGCGGCGGCGGGCTTCGCGGTTTACTTTGCGTTGTTCACGGTCGTGGCCGGCGTCATCCGCGCGCAAACGGGCGTGGTGCTCGATCTGCGGGCCGGCGGACAGGTGTTGTGGCTTGGCCCGGCGGCGATGGTGGCGCTCTGCGCGCTGGGCGGCGTGGTGCCGGCGATGAAGGCCTATCGCACGCCGGTGGCCGGGACGCTCGCGCCGGTCTCATGATGAAGGGGAAGACAACTTTATTTTAACCGCAGATGAACGCAGATGGACGCGGATAAAACCAATTTTAAGAAAGAGGGCTTTGGGTGGTGGAGCGCGACGTCCCGACGCGCTCAGGGCTTGCTGCTAGTCGTCGTGCTCCTGCTGGGCGGCTGCGCAAAAGAAGAGCCCGTGGGTTTGCACAAGGACCAGCCGCCGCATGGTGGCACGCCGGTTGCGCTCGGAGACAACTATCACATCGAGTTCGTGCTCGACGCGGCCAGCGGCACGCTTTCCGCCTACATTCTCGACGACGAGATGGAGGAGTTTGTGCGGTCGGGCATGCCGTCGTTCGAAGTGACGGCGAAAGTCGGCGGCGCGGAGCAGGCGCTCGTCTTCAAACCGGTGGCCAATCCCGCCACGGGCGAGACCGTGGGCGACACGGCGCTCTTCACCGCGCAGGCCGGCTGGCTAAAGACAACGAAGACCTTCGCCGCCGTGCTCAAAAGCGTGACGCTCGACGGCACGACGTTCACCAATGTGGCCTTCAATTTTCCGAAGGGCAGCGGCGCGGACTGAATTTGCCGCTATCTCAAATTTCAGATCGCAGTACTTGAGAATGGTGGAGCGCGTCGTCCCGACGCGCTTAATTGGAAGACCCGAAATGAACGCGTCGGGACGACACGTTCCACCTTCCAGATTGTCTGAAGTCGCCACACCGTCCCCGGATTTGACGCCGCGAAGGGGGCGTGTATGCTGCGGGAAATTTTTGCCATGGAATTTGTCCGTCATTATGCATGGGTTGCCGCCGCGTTTTTTATCGCGTCGTGCGGCGCGGGCCTGGTTTTCGGTGCGGCGGATGCCACGGCCGGGGCAACTCCAGCCGCTAGCGCGACGAACGCGCCCGCCAGTGCACCGGAGAGGCTGGATGGCTATTTGAAAGTGGGCTTCGACTGGCTGGGTTCGTTTCCCTTCGTTGGCGATTGCGCAACCATGTCCGCGGCCGCCACCGAGGCGCAGATTCCGGCCGCCATCAAGAAACTCAACGGGCAGAAGGTCATCGTCACGGGATTCATGCTCCCGGTGAAGATGGGCGGCAACGACGAGCTCACGACGGAATTTCTGCTTTTAAAGAGCCAGTTGCTTTGCTGCTACGGCATCGCGCCGCAGGCCAACGAATGGATTCTCGTGGAGATGCCGAAGGGCGTGAAGCCGACCATGGATGTGCCGATCTCTTTCCGCGGCACGCTGCACGTGGGCGCGATGTTCGAGAACGGCTATCTCACCGGGATCTACTCGCTGGCTGGCGAGTAGGTCGGGCTCGCCTTTGGCGAGCGAGCTCTTGTCCGCCTCTGGCGGATTACGCCCGACACGTCGGGGATAAACCCCGACCTACAATCGCGCGTGGCAAAGCCATGCAACAATTGAAAATTTACCGCGAGATATCGCGCTGGGAAAGGACCTTGAGGCCGCGCTTGGTGAGCGACTGGGCGGCGATGTCGGCGTCCTCGATGTTGAGCAAGAGCGCGGACTTGCCCTCGGGGCGCTTGATGAAGCTGTAAACGTAGTGGATGTTGATCTCGGCCTCGAGCAGGGCGGAGAGCACGGCTTTCAGGTCGGCTTCGCCGTCGATCTCGACGGCGGTCACGTCGCACTCGGTGTAGGGAAAATCATTGTTGACCATGAGCTCGCGGGCCTTGTCGGGATCGTCCACCACGAGGCGCACGATGGCGCTCTCGGTCGTGTCGATCGTGGTGATGGCCATGATGTGGACGTTGTGTGTCTTGAGCAGCGTGGTGAGGTCGAAGAGGCGCCCGACGCGATTTTCGGTGTAAACAGAAAACTGTTTTACCGGATCGCCGTCGCGGGAGGTGGTGGTTTGAGCGGCCATGGAAGAGCGGTTAGACTACGCGCGGATGGGGTTGGGTCAACGCCGCCGTACGCCCGCAGAAAACGGGAGATTCCTCGCTCGGCTCGGAATGACAGGGAAACGGAGACAACGGGAGAGTAGATCGCCATTGAGATCGGTGCCAGGAGTCACCAATCTTGCCGCATGCCCGCCGATCCGCATGCAGATGCACAACGTCGTGCTGCGGCTGGTGCGCGGCTGGTTTTACGCGGCATCATGTTGAACGCGGCACTGGCGGCGGTGAAAATCGCCGGCGGCGTGCTGGGCCATTCCTACGCGCTGGTCGCGGATGGCATGGAATCGACGCTCGACATTATTTCGTCGGCCACGGTGTGGGCGGGATTGCATTTTTCGGTGCGTCCGCCCGACGCCAACCATCCCTATGGCCATGGCAAGGCCGAGCCGCTGGCGGCCCTGGCGGTGGCGCTGGGCACTTTTATCGCGGCCATATGGATCGGTTGGTATGCCGTTAATGCCATTATCACTACGCATCCCGGGCCGTACGGGTTCACCCTGCCGTTGCTCGCGGGTGTGGTCGTGGTAAAACTTTGGCTTTCCCGGCGCATGGCGCGGGTGGGGGCGTCGGCCGGCAGCATGGCGATGGGCGCCGAGGCCTGGCATCAGGGGGCGGATGCCGTGACGAGTGCGGCGGCGTTCATCGGCATTGCGATCGCGGTGATCGGCGGGAAGGGCTACGAGGCGGCGGACGGGTGGGCGGCGTTGCTGGCGGCGGTGGTCATCGTGTTCACCGGCGTGCGGGTTTTCCAGCGCGCATTCGACGAGGCGATGGATGTGGCGGTGCCGACGGAGTTGCTGGGCGAGATTCGGGCCGTGGCGCTGCGGGTTGCGGGGGTGCACGGGCTCGACAAATGCCGTGTGCGGCGCAGCGGGCTGAACCTGCTGGTGGATATTCAGATCAAGGTGGATGCCGGGCTCACCGTGCGGCGCGGCCACGAGATCGCCCATGAGGTGAAGAACGCGTTGTTGAATGCGCCGTTCGCCATCAGCGACGTGTCCGTGCACGTCGAGCCGGCGGAGGGTTAAAAAAAGACAATCTTGGTAGGGCCCGTTGCCCTCAACGGGCCGATACAACGGGCGGCTGAGGGCAGCCGCCCCTACCCAAATCAAATACGTCAGCGCTCGAGGTGGCGGCCCACTTTCCAGCCATAGTAAACTCCGACCAGGCTGCCCAAGCCGCTGGCGAAAAAGGCCCACCAAAAGCCCAGGGGGTCGGCGAGAAATCCGCCCACGCAGCTGCCGACAAACATGCCAACAAAAATGCAGAGCTTGGTCATCGCGTAAAATTGAAACAAAAATGCGTCGGATGGCGAGCATGGCTGATTCATGCATTTTAACCACGGATGGCGCGGATGAGCACGGATTCGGACCAGATTATTCACCGCTAATGCAGGCTGTTTTTTCCCGCGGATAAGCACGGATGTGGGGCCGCATATCCGCGTCTATCAGCGTAATCCGCGGCGGAGAAGATTGCTCGATTTCCCATTAGCCTGCCTTTGCGACCCTTCCTTTGTTTTGTCATTCCCCTCGCACGGCTCGGAATGACAATTTCACCCGTCATGGGTCTATTTAATCCAAAACTGCTCTAGCGCAGCAACCTGTTTATATTCGCGCCAATCTGCGCTATTCGCGGGAAAGAAAATTCATCAATACACCGGCCGCGGTTCAACCGTTAGGCCTCGACCAAGCGATAGCCGACGCCGGACTCGGTCTGGAGAAACTTCGGTGCGCGGGGCTCGGGTTCGAGTTTTTGTCGGAGGTGCGTCATGTAAACCCGCAGGTAGTGGGTGCTATCCTCGGCGTTGGCGCCCCACAGCTCGCGCAGGATCTGCTGGTGGGTCACGACGCGGCCCCGGTGTTGGGCGAGATAGCGCAGGAGGTCGTATTCCTTGGCGGTCAGCTTTACTTCCGCGCCGGCCCGGCGGACGACGCGGGCGGCAAAATCAATTTCCACATCGCTGAAGCGAACGATCGTCTCCTCGGTGGATGGTTGGGTGCGGCGGAGCACGGCGCGCAGCCGTGCGAGCAGTTCCCGCCGGCTGAAGGGCTTGGTCAGGTAATCGTCGGCGCCGGCGTCGAGTGCGGCGATCTTGTCTTCCTCGCCGTCGCGTACGGTGAGCACGAGCACCGGCACCTGCGACCACTCGCGCAACCGCCGTAAAACTTCCTTGCCGTCCAGGTCGGGCAGCCCGAGGTCGAGGACGACTCCGTCGGGGTGCACCCCGGCGGCTTCGCTCAAACCGAGTTGCCCTGAGGCCGCCTCATGCACTTCATAGTTTTCCGCCTCCAGCGCCACCCGGAGGAGCCGGCGGATTTGAGTTTCATCGTCCACGATGAGCAGGCGTGCTGGATGGCTGGTGGTCATGTTCGTGCCGCAGCCTTGGGCGGCGGGTGCGGCAGGTAAACCGTAATCATCGCGCCGCCGCCGGGGTTTTCGCCGGCAACAACTTCGCCGCCCTGGGCTACGGTGAAACCGCGGACAATCGACAGGCCCAAGCCGAGCCCGGCTGCGCTGGCGGCATCATCCTGGATAAATTTCTTGAACAAGCGTCCGCGCACGGCCGGGGAAAACCCCGGGCCGCGGTCGGCCACGTTGAAAAACATCCGTTGGCCGCCGGGCTCAATGCCTGCGGTGAGAAATACGGGCGTCGCCAGCGGCGTATGGATTGCGGCATTCAGCAGCAGGTTGGCGAGCACATGTTCGGTGAGGGCGAAGTCCGCCCGCACCGGTGGCATGTCTTCGGGCACTGCGATGGCCAGAGGGTGCCCGGCCAGGGCGTCGCAGGTGCTTTCGACGGCCGCATTGACGATGTCGCCGGCGTCACACCAATCGAGCCGCGGCTTGAGCGTGCCGCTTTCCAGGCGGCTTTGGTTGAGGAGATTCCCGACCAGGCGGTTGAGCCGGCGCACCGCGGTGCGGAGTTCGTTGATCAGTTGTCCGCTCAGGGTTGGATCCGCGCCGGCCAGGCTGTCGGCGGACGCGTTGATGACGGCCAAGGGGGTGCGCAACTCGTGCGAGACGCTGTCAAACAGTGAGCGATGCAGTTTTTCCGATTCGGCCAGGAGTTTTTCGCGTTCGCTGGCGGCGCGCAAATGTTCGCGCTCGACGCTCAAGGCGAGCTGCCGGGCGAAGGCTTCAAGCAAATTTTGCTGGGCGGGGGTGAGTGCGCGGTCTGGCGGCACTTTCACTCCCAGCACGCCGATGGTTTCATTATCGCGCACGAGCGGCAGGTGGTAACTTGTGCTGTCGGGCAGGTTGCTGGTAAACTGGCCGGCCGTGTGCTGGCTGCGAAACACCCAATCAACGGTCGTGCATTCTTTTTCATTCAACGAATACGAACTCGCAAAATGTGGGATCAGGGTTCGACGGGTTTCATCGGCCAGGGCGAGTGAAGTTTGCGCGTCAAAAAGATCATCTGCCTGCCGCAGGGCGGCGAAAACGGCGTCATCAAGTGTTTTAGCCTCCGCCAGTGCGCGGGTGAGATGAAGGAGCGCGGTGGCGTGTTGCTCCCGTCGCCGCTCATCCTGGGCTTGGGCGCGGATTTGTGCGGTCAACTGGCCGGCGACCAGCGAAACGACGAAATAAGTGCCGAAAAGGAGGCCGTCCTGGAGCGAATTGATCGCAAAGGAAAAGTGAGGCGGGATGAAAATGTATTCCCACACGAACGCGCTCAGGATTCCCGCCATGAGCACGGGCCCGCGGCCCACGCGCAGGCAAAGCATGATGACGGCGAGTAAATAAATAAGGCCGACAGAAAGATAGTAGCTTTCTGGCAGCAGCAAACCCGCGACCGTAATGATCGCCACAACGACGGCCGAGAACACATATTCTTTCCAGCTGCTCGGCGGGGCAACTGGCGCATCTAAAGCGGGGCGGGCGGTGGACATGTGGCAACGGGGCGCTGGTAGGGCTCGCTCCCTGAGCGGGCCGCGGCGCGTTGAGGGCAACGCGCCCTACCTGTAACGCCGGCATCAGTGGTGGGAACGAAAATACAAGAGCATCGCAAGAAACATCAGGACAATCATCGCCACGCAGACGCCGATCATGATGAGCAGGTTGTGGCTGCTCTTCCAGGGTTGCGGCGCGCGCAGGGATTGATGGCGCTGGGTGAGCGTGACGAGCTTGTAGTCGTCGAGTTCGCGTTTCAGGTCGGCCGCGGACGGGTAGCGCTGCCGGGGGTCGCGCTCGAGCGCGTGCAGGATGATTTCCTCGAGCTCGGGCGTGAGGTTGGGATTGAGCTTGCGCGGTGCGACCGGATCGCCGGTGACGCGTGCGTTCATGATCACGTAGGGACTCTCGCCTTCGAAGGGGGTCGAGCCGGTGGCCATTTCATACAACATCGCGCCGAGGCTGTAGATGTCGCTGCGGGCGTCGCCGCGTTTGCCTTTCACCTGCTCGGGCGACATGTAGTCGGGTGTGCCCATGGCCGGGGAGAAGCCGACGAAGGTCAGGCGGCGGGTTTTTTCGACGCGGGCGATGCCGAAATCGAATAGCCGGATGGAGCCGTCGCGGCAGATCATGATATTATGCGGCTTGAGGTCGCGGTGCACAATGCCGTTGGCATGGAGGTATTCGAGCGCTTCGCAGATGCGGCTGGCATAATTCACGGCTTCGGGCTCCGGCAGGGGCTTTCGCTTGGTCAGTACCTCGGCGAGCGTGATGCCGTCGAGGAACTCCATCACGAGATACGGGCGGCTCTTGGGTTCGTCCACCTTGATGACCTTGAGCACGGAGGGGTGGTTAAGCCGTGAGCCGATTTCTTCCTCGCGCTGAAACCGCTCGTAGCCGGCGATGTCGCTTTCGAGGGCCATGAGCGGCACTTTGAGGGCGACGGTTCCGCCGGTTTTGCGATCGTCGGCCTTGAAAATCGAGGCCATGTTGCTGCGGGCGATGAGGTCGGTCAGCTCGAAGCGATTATCGAGCAGCATGCCGGGGGAGAGTTCGCTGTTGCTGGCCTGGGTTGGGTTGCTTTTGGCGGCGGAGCCTTGGGGCGCGTTGGTCCTGGCGGAGGAGCGCTGGGGCGAGTTGGTCGCGACCCTTTCCCAGTCGCGCACCTCGAGGATTTGCAGCGAGATGTTGTCATCGCCGCCGCGTTTGATCGTGAGGGCCTCGAGCTCGCGGCAGGCATCGTAGGGATGGTGGCGGGAGATGATCTCGCAAATTTCCTCGTCGAGGACAAAGGCGTGCAGCCCGTCGGTGCAATGCAGGATGAAATCCCCGTGTCGCAGCTCTTGCGTGATGAAATCGGGCTGGCAATAGGGCTCCGAGCCGACGGAGCGCGTCAACTGGCTGCGTTGGGGGCTGGCCATGGCCTGGCGTTCGTGCACGAGGCGGAGCTTGACGGGCAGGGTGGTGGCCGCGTGGTCGGTGGTGAGGCGGCGAATTTTCTTCTGGCGGATGAGATAGGCCCGGGAATCGCCCACGTGGGCGATGAAGACCGTGCGGCTGCGAAAAATCGACGCAACCAGCGTCGTGGCCATCTGCCGGTGTTTCTCCAGCGCGGCGTTATGCACGCTTGTGCAGGCGGTGCTGAACATGCGACGCAATACCTCGTAGGGTGCGAGCTCGGTTGCAGCATTTTGAAACACCTGCATTGCTTCCTCGACGGCAGTGCGGCTCGCCACTTCGCCGTGCTCGAAACCGCCGACGCCGTCGGCGAGCAAGGCGACGCTGCCCTGCTTTTCCCGCGCGAGCGGATCCTGCGGCTCCCAGAAATCGATCCAGTCTTCGTTGATCGGCCGGACCGGGCCGGTGGTCGAGAGCTTGGCGTAACGCAGTCGCATGGGATGGAAACGCCGATAAAAAGGCTCCGCCGCGCGAAGCGCAAGCGGAGCCTGAAGTTTTGAGTGCTAAGTTGAGCTTAGGTCGTCACGGGTTTTGACGTGAGGATCATGGGCTTGCCCTTGGCCTTGCTCTTGCGCCAGAAGTAAAACCAGCCGTAGAGACCCCAAAGTGCCACCACTGCGAGTGCGGCGTAGGGCTCATGCGGACTCATGCCAGGCACATACTTGGGCCCGATGATGTAGAACAACATGCAGACCAAATTGGCGAGCAGGCCGAAGAGAGGAATGAGCACATGCTTGACTCCGTGAAACATGTGATGCTCGCGGAAGGCCACCATGGCCACAATGCAGGTCGTCATGTAGAGCAGGAAGGTTCCGAAGTTGCTGACCAGCGTCACAATCAGGAGGGAATTATAGGCCGTGGGATAGAAACTCGGGCTGAAGATACCAAAGCTATACCAGATGTTGTGCTTGTCCAAAGCGGCTGGTGAGGCGCCGCCCAGATAGGTCGTCACGGTGATGATGCCGATGAAGATCGACAGGATGGCCAGCGTCCAGATCGCCTTGTGCGGCGTCAGGTTCTTGCCGTGGAGCAAGCCGAAGTGCGAGCCCACTTCCTCGTCGCGGCCCATCGCGTAGGTCACGCGGGCGCCCGTACTCAGGCAGGCCAGCGTGGTGCCGATGAGCGCGAGAAACACGGTGAACGCCTGCACGAGCATGAAAGCTTTGCCCAGCTTATAGCTGCCAAACAGCCAGGTGCCGGTGATCAACATGAGATCTCCGATGGGCGCGCTGGAGGCGCCCGCCGAGCTCATGGTGTAGGCGTTATTCAGCAGGTAGTTGGTCGCAAAATACTCGAACAGATAGCAAATCGCACCTTGGATGGTGAGGGAGAGCAGAATGGCCCAAGGGATGTCTTTTTTTGGATTCTTGGCTTCCTCGCCCATGGAGGTCACCGATTCAAAACCGACCAGGCAGAGGATCGCGATACAAGCTTGGATCAACACGTAGCTGAATTTGTGTGGAGCGAGTACTGACGTGGCCGTCGGGTGGTAATTGAACTGATCGTTGTTGTTGGAATCCTTGCTCCAAGCGCCATCCTTGTAGTCAATGGTGAAGGGGGCGGCCTTGTCCGCGGTCGTGGCTTTGCCGTTGGCATCGCCGGGCACGGGGTTGCCGTTGCTGTCCTGGGCATCCTGCTGCTGGTAGGCCGGGGTCCCGTCGGAATTGTTCGTGGGTTTCCCATTGGCATCGAGGACGGGCACCGGATTTCCCTTGTCATCCAAGACATTGGTTTGGGCAACCTGGTAATTTACGGCGACACCGTTGGAAAGGTGATAGCCGACCGAACCTTGCTTATGCTGCAGCCGATAGGAGATGGCGATGACGGCGAAGATGACCAGCGCGGTGATCTGGATGGCGTTGATCGCAACATTGACCATCGCGCTGCCAACCACACCGCGATAGGCGATATAGGATACGCCCAGCGAGAAGACGATGCAGACGATATACATGAGCAGCGGGCTGTTATAGACGCTGCTGAACGTGTCGGGCATGAGGAGCCCGGCGAGGTAGCCGATGAGCAGAGCTGTTACACCGACCATAAGGCCGGGATAAACCCAGTAGTACAAGTGACTGGCCCAGCCGGTGAAAAACTTGACGACTCGGGCGAACTTGTAGGCGTGGGTTTTCGCCAGGAATGCCTGCTCCGCGTAGAAATACGATGAGCCGGCGCCCGGGTAGAGCTTGGATAGCTCGGCATAGCTGATAGCCGTGGCGTAGCACAGCAACAGGGAAACGAAGAACCCAAAAAACATCGCACAGCCTGCAGCTGGAGCGCCGTAAAGGCATTGTTCTTCGTAGGTTAGCCACAGGAAGGCGCCGGGCGCGATCAGGGCCATCGCATTGACGGTCAAACCAGTGAGGCCCAAGGTGGGCTTCATGGTCGGTGTTGAGGAAGGAGCTTCTGGCATGTTTTTAGCGGGTTGCGGGTTGGAGTGAGTTTGTACCTGTGGCATCGGCCGGCGATTAAACCACTAACGTTACAAGAATGATTTATAGGTGGTTTTAAGGCGGCCGATGGGGACGATTGTCTCTGCTAACGCCCACCAAATTAGCGGCTTACATGCCACGAGCTTCCATTAAAATTTCATTAACTGTCGTCTATATAGCATTAAGAAAATAATAATTGGCACTTAAAATGCTGTTTGATAGGTCAGGTCAGGCAATCCGTCTGACTCAGTCCCGAAAACAACCCAAGCCCTGCGCTCGCAAGCGCGTGATGCATATGTACGGCGTCAAACAACCGCACCGGGCCGTTCGCAAGGCCATTTGGGATTATATCGAGGCATTGGCGGTCATTGCGCTCGTTACGGTGGCTGGTTGGTTTACACCCCTGGACTACCACGCGTTCGGATATATCTACCTACTCGCGGTCATAACGTTGAGCCTGCGTATCCGGCGGTGGGCGGCGCTTTTCGCGGCGGTCGTAAGCAGCCTGGCTTGGAATTTTGTTTTTGTGCCGCCGCGGCTGTCGTTTTCGGTTCTTCATTTCGACGACACGCTGTTGCTGGGCAGCTATTTCGTCGTGGTATTGATTGGCAGCCAGCTGGCCGCACTGCGTTCCGCCGACGATCGGGCGAAGCTGCTCGCAGAATCTGAGCTCATGCATCAAACTTTGCTCGACAACGTGGCGCATGAATTGAAGACGCCGATCGCCGTTCTTCATTCCGCAGTAGACAAACTCGGTACCAGCGATCCCGCCAAACGGGACTACTTGATTGGCGAAATTCGCATCGCCTTGCAACGCCTGAACGGACTCGTCGCGAATTTGCTCAACCAAACCCGTTTGGAATCAGGGATGCTGAAACCGCAACTGGACTGGTGCGACGGCCGCGATCTCGTGGATGCCGCTCGCCGGGCGGTGGGAAAAAGGATTGAGGGACATCCTCTCGCGATCGAAATTCCTCCCGATTTCCCGATTTTCCAGGCCGACGCCGTGCTCATGGAGCAGGCGATTGCCAATCTCCTGCTGAATGCGGCTGTTCATACCCCTGTCCCGGGGCGAATCCGGGTGGCAGGAGGCTCAAGCAAGGCTTCCAAACGGGTATTCATCACGGTGGCTGATGAAGGGCCGGGTGTGCCTGCTGAACTGCAAGGCAGGATCTTTGAAAAGTTTAATCAGGGACCCACGGGCCGGAAAGGGGGCCTCGGCCTCGGGCTTTCGATTGTTCGTGGGTTTATGCACGCGCAAGGGGGGACGGTCTCGGTCGAATCACCCCCGGAAGGTGGCGCACGATTCACCCTCTCGCTGCCTTACGCAAAATACGAGACGGTGCCAAACGGATGAATGCCGATCGTAAAGCGGATGTCCTTCTGGTCGACGACGAAGAACAGATTCGCCGCTTGTTGCGCTTCACCCTTGAGGAGGCCGGCTATAATGTGCGAGAAGCCGAAACCGGACGCATTGCTTTGGGCGAAATCGCTCTCCAGGCCCCTGATTTCGTAATTTTGGACCTGAGTCTTCCCGATACGTCCGGAGTCGACGTTCTCCGGGCCATGCGGCTCCATTGCTTGGTCCCGGTGCTGATCCTCACCGTCCTCGGTCACGAGAAAAATAAAATCGCCGCATTGGATGCCGGCGCCGACGACTATCTCGTCAAGCCTTTCAATAGCGGAGAACTGCTGGCCCGTTTGCGCGCGCTTCTGCGCCGGGTCCATGCGCCCCTGGCCATTGAGAGAAATTTCTCATTTGGTCCGATCCAGGTCGATTTGATCCGCAGCCGGGTCCTTTGCGACGGACAGGGTGTCAAATTGACCAAATTGGAATATAAATTGTTGCGACTGCTGGTCGTGAATCGCGACAAAGTTTTGACCCACCGCTTTATCCTGAACGAACTCTGGGGATCGCAAGCGACGGAAAACACCAATTACCTGCGCATCTACATGATGCGGTTGCGCAGAAAACTGGGTGAAGGCGTGGATTCAACCGGTCATTTTCAAACCGAATCCGGTGTCGGCTATCGATTCGTGAGTGAGCCTGGCCCCAGTTGAATGTCTGCTACAGCAGCATAAAGGCCAGTGCCATGATGAGCGTGGGGACGAACGCCGACACGAACAGCCAGAGCGCGGAAACGCCATTGGGGAAAAACTTCTGCAGGATGGCCTGCCCGGCGGGATTGGGCGCGTTGGCAATTACCGTCAGCCCGCCACCGGTGACCGCGCCGGCCACGACGGCGTGCTTCAGCGCATCCGTGAAGCCCGGGGCCAGCGTGGCCAGATAGGTGATGGCGGCGTTGTCATTGAAGCTCGTCAGGATCGTGGCCGCGATAAACAGCGGGACGCGACCCAGGCTCTTGAGCACGGGTTCGATCCACCAAGCCTGCAGCCCGCCGTGAACAACGAGTCCCGCGAGAAAAAAACCAACGAGAAGCGGCGGCCTGAGATCGAGTTTCTTCTGGTAGTGGGCCGTGGCCTGGGCAAAGGCCAAAAAGAAAAGAAAGGCGCCGATAAAGAGCGGTGCACTGTGCGCGACCAGCACCACAAAGGCCATGAAGGCGATCTGGGTCGCAATCAGCCAGAATGGGATGAAGGCGCCCCCGCCCTGGGTTTTGAACCTTTCGGTTTCCATGCGGATTTTTTCCATGGCGTTCAATTCCTGGCGGAACACGGCGAAGTAAAGCAGGGTGGACGCGACAATTCCCGTCGTCGCCTTCCATCCGAAATGAGCAAAGATGTAGGCTGAGCTCCAGTGCCACGGGCCTGCCGCCATCAGGAGCGGTGGCGCTGCGAAGTTGGTGAGCGTGCCGCCCACGGACACATTCACGAAAAGCAACCCGATGGTGGCATAGCTGAGACGCAGCGACGGTTTATAATGATAAAGCTGCCGCGCCAGCATCAGGGCCGAAATGGTCATGGCTCCCGGTTCAGTGATAAGGGAGCTGAGCAATGGGCCGATGATGAGAATCGAAAGCCACGAGGCCGCGATCGTATTGCCGCCCAAAGTGGCAAACAAATAGAGCCCGCGCTCGGCGAACCGCAGGATCGGCCGGGTTGAGGCCAGTGCCATGATCACCACCACAAACAGCGGCTCGGTGAAATCCACCCCGTGCCCGACATAATCCACCGCGGTGTTCCACCCTTTGTGCCAGGTGATCGCCAGCAAGAGGACAACCGCCCAAGCGCCGAAGACCGCCTCCACTTCGCTGAGCAAATGGAGGATTTGTCCCCCAAAACTTACTTCGGGGATCTCATCGCCCTCATCATCGAACATGACCGTCCGCCCACCTGCGGCATGCCGGGCTTCAACCGCGTGGGCCCACTGCCGGATCTTGAACGCCAAAAAGGTGTGCAGGATTGCCAGGCCAAAAATAATCGAGAAGACCAGGTTGAAAGGCTCGACATGGATTCGATCGCATAGCGTCTGGGCCAGGCTCTCGTGGTTGATCGCCGGGTAAGTGCTCAAAGGCAGTGGAAATGGCTGCGCCACACCGCCGGTTTCGGCCGCGTGTGCGTACATCGAAAGAACCGCCATTGAGCAAAATAAAATTCCTCGTCGAATCAGTGTGTATCGGCTGCAAGTCATCATGTTATGAAAAAGCAAGCGAGCGCCTGGGGGCGCTCGCGGTTATGGAGAAATTGCGTGCGATCGCGTGCGCATCAACCGCGCAACCCGGAGCAAGTTTCCCACGGTTGATGGGCGTTAGGTTCGGTTCGCCTTGCGCTGGCGCAGAATATTCTGAAGAAGCGACCAGCCGTAACCTGCCGCCAAGCCGCTGGAAACCCACCATTGGGTGCCAGCCTCAAAGAGCAGAGGGCAGATGACCTGGATCACAAGCAGCGCGATCAACAAATAAGCAATCCGCGCGCCTGAGCCGGGCATGATGGACCAGCCATCCTTGAGTTTGCCGTTCTCCAGAAGCTTTTCGTGACGGCGCCGGGCGGCATCCTGAATTATGCCAAAGCCGAGGCCGATGACGCCACCAACCAAGAGGCCAACGGACGACTGCAAAACATTAAAAAAATGGATTTCCATGAGGGATTATAGTTTGGGGTTTAAGTTTTTCAGTAGAAGGGCTGCGCGACCGTTGAACGTATCGCGCAGCCATACAACAGAGATTATCGAATTACTTCACTGGCGTTTCAGCAGCCTTGTCCATGACGAAGCCGGCATAGCCCGGCGCGCCCATTTCGGCCATATCCAAGCCTTCGATTTCAACTTCCTTGCTCACGCGATTGCCCACGAGGGCCTCGGCGATGTAATAGACGATGATCGAGAGGACGGACAGAGTCACGAAGCAGACGGTCACGCCGATCAGCTCGGCCCAGAACTGGCCCATGCCGCCGCCGTAAAACAAGCCCGTCACTTTTCCGGGGACGCCATTCCAGCCGTCACCGTAAGTGCCGTCGGCAAAAAGGCCGAGCGAGAGACAGCCCCAGGCGCCGTTGACGCCGTGGACCGAGATGGCACCGACGCAATCGTCAATGCCCATTTTGTCGAAGAAGAAGACCGACTCGACGACCAAGATGCCAGCGACCAGCCCAAGGGCGGAGGCGCCAAACGCGCTGACGAAGGCGCACGGGCAGGTGATGGCCACGAGGCCGGCCAGCATGCCGTTGCACATCATGGACGGATCGGGCTTCTTGGTCTTGAACCACCACATCCAGAGCGTGGCACCGAGGGCACCGGTCGCCGAGGCGAGCATGGTGTTCACCGCCACGACCGAGATGCGAAGATCCGTGGCCGCGAGGCTGGAGCCAGGATTGAAACCGAACCAGCCGAAGGCCAGGATGAAGGTGCCGAGCATCACCAATGGGATGCTGTGCGGCACGATCGGATTCACGATTTTGCCGCTTGCGTCATATTTTCCGTGACGCGGGCCGATGAGCCAGCAGAAGATAAAGGCGATCACACCACCCTGCATGTGCACCACCGAGGAACCGGCGAAATCGACGTGTCCATGTCCGATGCCCCAATTGGAGCCCATTTGCGCGAGCCAGCCGGCACCCCAGACCCAGTTGCCGAACACCGGATACATGATGGTACCGATGCAGCAGCCATAGATCATGAATGCGGAGAACTTCCAGCGTTCAGCCGCGCCACCCGTAGGGATGGTCGCCGTGGTATCCATGAACACCATCTGGAACAGGAAGAGCGCGAATGCCGCGCAATCATAGCCTGCGCCCTTGAGGAAGAAGCCCTTTGCGCCGAGAAGGCCGAGAAAATGTCCGCCAATGGTTATGCCCCACTCATGATTCAAGCCGGCATACCCACCCATGGTTCCGATTCCACCTCCAATCGGATTGTTGGGATCGGCCATGCCGCCGAACATGAAGGCGAAGCCGCAGACATAGAATCCCAACATACCCATGGGATAGATCATGAAGTTCATCGCCATGGTATGGCCGGCGTTTTTCGCCCGGCAGAGGCCTGTTTCGACGAGCGCGAAGCCCGCCTGCATGAACATGACGAGGAAGCCGGTGACCAGTGTCCACGTGAAGTTGATCGCCACCCGGTTGTGCCCAACCGAATCGGACAACTTGACCGCCAACGGCTCCATTTTGGCCTGCGCCGTGTAGTCATCGAACGCCTTCTTGGCGTCATCGTAAGCTTTGACCTTTGCCGGGTCCTTCTTGTCGGAGTCGCTCAGGTCGGCAGGCGCACTGACAACGAACATGGTTCCGCCGATCGATTGGGCGTCCGCAGTACCTCCGGTTGCATACCCACCTGGGTCGGGCGTGGGATCGTCTGCCATGAGTTTCAGCGTACTAGTGCTACAGAGAAGCGCCGCGCCAAGGAGCGCCGCGCGAAGCCATTTTGAGTTTATGGTGGATTGAATAGTAGTCATGAGGAAGGGTTCGCGGACTCCCGATTAAGAACTGCCTAATCGAGAAGCGCTGAACCCGATCCATCATTTAGCAATACCGATGCCATCTGGCATAAATTAATCATTAACAGCTATATACAAAATATATATTTTCTATATACGAGATTCATGCGCACAGATCTGACGTTGCCGTTGTTCCATCAGACGAGGTAGATGACGTTTGCCGAGGAGAAACAGCCTGCGGCCGAGTGAATGGATGGATAATCCTTGCCCCAGATGAGTGCCTTTAACTCCGGATTGAATTCATCCGAAGCTGGGTTTGGAGAAACCTTTGGCGCGGATTAAAGGGGTTAATTTTTTCTTAATGCCCACGGATTCAGTCAAATGCATCGCATTTCAATGCATTAAAGTTTCATTAACTCTAATCTATTTTTCATTAAAAAAACGATAATTGGCATCTTACATGCTTTTGGAGTGCCCCGGGCAGGCAATCGCCTGCCTTGATCTCAAATACAACCCAAGCATTGCCTCTCCTGAGTGCATTCAACCGTCAGTTAAACAACAACCTATGAGTAAACTTAGCCTTGTCCTCGCCCTCCTGCCGTCAGCGGCATCAACCGCTCTGTATCCACTTAGCCGTGTGCAAACCGCCTCGGATGTTTTGGCGCCGGCCATTGGCTGATAAGCTCAACTACCAAAAAACAAATAAAAACTTAAAACATGAAAAAGTTTATTAACAAGATGAAGGATCCGGAGCAACGCACGTTGTTTTACGCGATCTTTGGCGGAAAAATGCTCGGGCTCGGATTGTGTTTCCTCGTGATCTTCTGCGTCTCGCTTTACCTGGGCTCGGCGTCCAAGGCCCATGCGCAGGCCGCTCCGGCCGCGACGACCCAGGCGGCGCCGGCAGCAACTCCCGCTCCTGCGGCTGCGCCTGCTGCCGCGGCAGCTCCAGCGGCTCCCGCCGCTGCACCGGCGGACACGACCCCCGCCTACGTCAACCCGATCAATACAATGTGGGTGCTGGTCACGGCCTTCCTCGTGTTCTTCATGCAGGCGGGTTTCATGTTCCTTGAGGCGGGTTTCGCACGCACTCGGGAAACGGTGAACGTGCTCCTTGAAGGCATCGTCGATACCTGCCTGTGCGGTGTTCTCTTTTATGCCTGGGGCTTTGCCTGGATGTTTGGCCACGGCAATGGTTTCATTGGCCAAGGTGACGCAGCCGGACACCACTGGTATTTTCTCCAGAACCTTGGCGACACCTACGAAGGAACTGGCGTTGCCACCCTGGCTTTCTTTCTCTTTCAGTTCGCCTTCGCTGATACCTGCTCGACGATCACCTCGGGTGCCATGTTGGGTCGCACCGGATTCTGGGGCGACCTCTGGTACAGCATCGGGGTCAGCGGTTTTATCTATCCGATCTTTGGTCACTGGGCCTGGGGTCCGGACGGCTGGCTGAACAACCTTTCAACCCCCTTCCACGACTTTGCGGGCTCGACCGTCGTGCATACCATCGGTGGCTTTGTTGCCATCGCCGGCGCCATTGTCTTGGGACCGCGGCTGGGACGTAAGTTTAAACGCGATGGCGGCGGGCCCATGCCCGGCCACGATATGACGATTGCGTCAGTCGGCGCCGTGATCCTGTGGTTCGGCTGGTACGGATTTAACCCCGGCAGCACGCTCTCGGCCATGGACATCCAGGGCGTTGCCCGCGTCGCGGCCAACACGACGCTCGCCGCTTGCTCAGGCGGTCTGGCCGCCCTGATCTTCGTTTATCCGCGCTCCAAGAAATGGGACTGCGGTGCAACCCTCAATGGTTTGCTGGCTGGCTTGGTGGCCATTACTTGCCCCTGCTACTGGGTCTCACCACTCGGTGCCCTCATCCTTGGCGCGGTGGCGGGAGTAGTCGTCATCCTGGCCACGGATCTCTTGGAATATCTCCGCATCGACGATCCCTGCGGCGCGTGGCCCGTCCACGGCGCGGCCGGAGTCTGGGGCACCTGGAGCCTCGGTCTCTTCGCCACCGGTCAGTTCGGAGCTCCGACGCCAACCGGAGCTGACAACTCTGCACCGGTCATTGGCTTGTTCTACGGCGGCGGCTGGCATCAGTTCATCGCCCAAGTTGAAGGCAACGCAGCCATTGGCGGCTCGGTATTCGTTGTCGCAATGATCCTCATGTATGCAGTGAAACTGACCGGTACCCTGCGCATCTCCAAGGAAGGTGAGCTCGAAGGTCTCGACGTCCATGAACATGGCGGCACGGCCTATCCCGAACAGGTCACTTCTTCAGCCCACGCTAATTAACCAAGCCTGATGAAGGGGAGGCGCGCGAGCGCCTCCCCTTTAAAGTTTAGATCTTAGAGGAAAATCTATGAAAAAAATCGAAGCCATTATTAATCCGTTTAAGCTGGATGAGGTAAAGGCGGCTCTCACGGAGGCTGGCATCATCGGGATGACCATGACCGAGGTAAAAGGATATGGTCGGCAAAAAGGACATAGCGAAATCTACCGCGGCAGTGAATACGCGGTGGATTTCCGCCCCAAGGTGAAGCTTGAGATTGTCCTCGCCGACGAGGTCGTTGAGCAGGCCATCAAATTGATCACGAAGGCGGCCAACACCGGAAAGATCGGCGATGGCAAAATCTTCATCAGCCCGATGGAAGATGTGGTGAGGATCCGCACGCAGGAGCGCGGGCCCACGGCACTTTGACCGACACCAAAGTTAGCTGAGTTGATTGCAATCGGCCCGTTTCGACGGGCCGATTTTTTGGCCATGCGCGAACCGCCCTGAGCCGATTAAATGCGCCCGCGTTAAAAATCGGCGAGAACAGCGTGGACAACCCCACGACTTCTCCAACCATAGCTCCAGCTTATGCAAGCCTCCGCCGGTTCCACCTCGCAGCCCCGTGTCCAGCTTGGGCTCGCGCTCGGCGCGCTCGGCATCGTCTTTGGCGACATCGGCACGAGCCCGCTCTACACCATGCGCGAGTGCATCAAGCACGTGCCGCAATCGGTCGAATACACGGACGGAATCCTGGGCATACTGTCGCTGATGTTCTGGGCGCTGATGTTTGTGGTCAGTTTCAAATACATGCTCTACGTCACGCGCGCCGACAACCACGGCGAAGGCGGCATTTTCGCGCTGCTGGCCCTCTGCTACGGCGATCGGGAGCGCACCGGCCGCCGCGGCCTGGGTATCGTCACCATCATCATCCTGATCGGCGCGGCGCTCTTGTTCGGCGACGGCGTGATCACGCCGGCCATTTCCGTGCTCGGCGCAGCGGAGGGCTTCACGAGCTTCAACCCCCAAATAGAAACCAACACCATCGTGGTCATCGCCTGCGTGATTCTCGCCTTATTGTTCTGGTTTCAATACAAGGGAACCAAGGTCATTGGCAGTGTCTTTGGCCCGATCATGCTGGTGTGGTTCGTGACCCTCGGAGTCCTGGGCGCCCGGCAGATCATTCACGCGCCCCAGGTGTGGCACGCGCTCGATCCGCGCTACGGCCTGGCGCTGCTGTTTTCGCATCCGGATTACCGGACCATCGCCGAACTGCTCGGCGCGATCGTGCTGTGCATCACGGGCGCGGAGGCGCTCTATGCCGATCTCGGGCATTTCGGGCGGTCCGCCATCGGCTGGGCCTGGTTTGGCGTGGCCTGCCCCGGCCTGCTGCTGAATTATTTCGGCCAGGGGGCGCTGTTGCTCACCCATAAAAACACGCCGGATCTCGATCCGTTTTTCAGCCTCGCGCCCGCGGGCACGCTCCGATTGGGCCTGGTCATCCTGTCCATCGTGGCCGCCGTGATCGCCAGCCAGGCGCTCATCTCCGGCACCTATTCACTCGCCCGCCAGGCCATCCAGCTTGGCTTTTTTCCGCGCCTGAAAATCATCTATACCAACCGGGATCGCTCGGGACAGATTTATGTGCCGCTGATGAATGAACTGCTGGCCATCGGCGCGCTCGCGGTCGTGCTCGGTTTCCGCTCCAGCGCCAATCTCGCCGCCGCCTACGGCATCGCCGTCACCGGCACGATGGCGGTGACCACCTTTGCCTTCTATCGTGTGACTCGCTTCTGCTGGAACTGGCCGTGGTGGAAGACCGTGCCGCTGTGCACGGCGTTTCTCATCGTGGACCTCGCGTTTTTTGGTTCCAACCTGCATAAAATCGCCGACGGCGGCTGGCTGCCGCTCACCATGGCCCTCGGCGTGCTGGCGGTCATGCATACCTGGAAAAGCGGCCGCAATGAGATCGTCGAGAAGGTTTACAGCGGCGCCATCACCGAGCTGGAGCTGTCGAGCATCGCCAAGAGCAAATCCATCGTGCGCGTGCCCGGCAGCGCGGTTTTCATGGCCGGCACGCCGAAGGGCACGCCCCTTGCGCTCCTGCACCATCTCAAGGCCAACAAGTCCCTGCAAAAAATCGTCGTGCTTCTCACCATCACGGCGAAGGAAGTGCCGGTGGTGCCCGAGGCGGATCGCCTCACGCTCACCGATCTCGGCGAAGGGGTCTGGCGCGCCATCGGTTGCTTTGGCTACATGGAGTCGCCCGATGTGAGCATGCTTGTCGCCAAGATCAAGGAGCTCGGCGTGCCCATCAAGCCGCAGGAAACCACCTTCTTCTTTAACCGGGAAATGATCATCAGCGGCGGAAACGCGCGCATGTGGGAATGGGAGAAACGGTTCTATGGCTTCCTCAGCCGCAATGCCACGCCGGTGAAAGATTACTACCAAATCCTGCCCACGCAGATCATCGAGATCGGCCTGCCGGTGCAGTTGTAGCGGCGGCGACTTCGCCGCCGCCGCGTAGTTTGGAATTGGTAGTTGGTTTCGATCCTACGTTTGCCGCGTCCACCGTCATCTTTGTCGCCTTATCCGACGTAGCGGCAGTGCAGGTGGAAGCCCCGAGCCTGCCAAACGGGCCGGGAAGGACCTTCGAACCAACTACGAATTACCAACTGCCAATTACTGCGCCTTTGGCGCTTCTGTTCTTGCGCCTTGGGCCTTTCGCCTTACGGCTTTGGGGTATGGCGAATCCTCTGGTTGGAATCATCATGGGTAGCACGTCGGACTGGGAGACGATGCAGCATTGCGCGCAGACGCTTGACGGGCTCGGCGTCTCCTACGAAAAGCGCGTGATCAGCGCGCACCGGACACCCCAATTCATGTTTGAATGGGGCACGAGCGCCGAAAAGCGCGGGCTCAAGGTCATCATCGCCGCCGCGGGCGGCGCGGCGCATCTCGCCGGCGTGGCCGCGGCGCTCACGCCGCTGCCGGTGCTCGGCGTGCCGATGGAATCGGCTTCGTTGAAGGGCCTCGATTCGCTGCTCTCGATGGTGCAGATGCCGGGCGGAGTGCCCGTGGCGACCTTTGCCATTGGCAAGCCCGGCGCCATCAACGCCGCGCTCTTCGCCGGCGCCATCCTCGCGCTGGGCGATGCAAAAATCAAAAAAGCGATCGACGATTTCCGCGCGAACCAGACAAAAAAAGTGCTCGAGGCCAAGCTGCCTTAGGGCGGCGACGAAGTCGACGGGTCGCGACTTCGTCGAACATCCAACATTCAACGCCCAACATCGAACATCCAACGATCAGAAGTTTGCAGTTGGGAGAACCTGCAAACAGGGTGAGGCCGCCCCGCCAAGGCTTTGGCACTCGTCGCAGTCCACAAATGGAAGACTCAAAATCAACGCGTCGGGGACGCCGCGTTCCACCTCTCGGATTTCAAATCTCCGCGCCAGCGTTGGTGCCCTTGCTCAAGTCTGAGGTCTCGGAGTTGGGTGTTGGATGTTCAATGTTGAATGTTGAATGTTCGGCGGCGACTTCGCCGCCGCCGCCATGATCCATCTCGGCCAGACTATCGGCGTGCTCGGCGGCGGGCCGCTCGGGCGCATGTTCGCGCAGGCGGCGCAGACCCTCGGTTATCGCGTGCATGTTTTCGAACCCCAGGCCGGCGGCCCGGCTGGTGCCGTCGCGAACGAGGAGACCCATGCGTCCTACGACAATCTCGCCGCGTTGCGCACCTTTGCGCGCGACTGCGCGGTCGTCACCTGCGAGTTTGAAAACATCCCCGTCGAATCGCTGCGCGCGCTCGCGGCCGCGACGCGGCTGCATCCTTCGCCGGACGTGATGCACATCTGCCAGAACCGCCAGCGCGAGAAACACTGGCTGGGGCAGAATAAATTTTCGCACGCGGTCAGTGCCGAGGCGCTCGACGGCGACGTGACGGCGGCGGTCGCGCGCGTCGGCCGGCCCTGTGTCGTGAAGACGGCCGATTTCGACCATGATGGCCGGGGACAGATGAAAATCACGGACGACACGGACCTCGAGCAAGCCGAGGCGATTTTTCGCGGCCGGCGCTGCGTGGTCGAACGCTGGGTGGATTTCGCCTGCGAGCCGTCGGTCATCGTCGCGCGCACGGAGCGCGGGGAGATCCGCGTGTTTCCCCTTTCGGAAAACATCCACGCCCGGAATGTTTTGGATTTTTCCATCGTGCCCGCGCGCGTCAGTGCCGCCGTGGCCGCCGAGGCGCAACAACTCGCGTCCGACATCGCACAGAAACTCGGCGTGGTCGGCCTGCTCGCGGTTGAACTTTTCCTCACCGACCGGGGCGAATTGCTCGTCAACGAACTCGTCCCGCGCCCGCATAACAGCGGCCATTGGTCAATCGATGGTTGCGAGACGAGCCAGTTCGAGCAACAGGTGCGCGCGGTGTGCGGCCTGCCGCTCGGGCCGGCCGGCGTGCGCAAACCGTCAGTGATGGTGAACCTGCTCGGTGACCTGTGGCGTGGCGGCCGTGAGCCGGACTGGACCGCGATCCTCGCCGAGCCGAAGGCCAAGCTGCATCTTTACGGCCAGCGCGAGCCGCGCCCCGGCCGCAAGATGGGTCACTTCACCGTGTGCGACGCGGACGTGGAAACGGCGCTGGCCAAAGCGCGCGAACTAAAGGCCAAACTGGCCAGGGAATTGTAGGCAAGGATACGAGTGAAGATTTTCCCCGCGGATGGCGCAGATGGGTACGGATTATTCGCCGTTGTTCGCGGCCATCAGCGTAATCCGCGGTTTTGGTAGGGCCCGTTGCCCTCAACGGGCCGACTCGTCCGCTGTAGCGCCTTGGCGATGGCGGAAGCCTTGTCGGCTGGGGACAGCCGCCCCTACCTGAATTAATTGTTTTCCTTCGTGAAACGCTCGTAATCCTCGGGCGTGTCGAGATCGAGGGCGAGTTCGGGCAGGTCCACGGCGGCGACGGCATCGGCATGGGCGGTGAGCAGCGCGCGTGCGCCGTCTTCGCCGCGCAGCGCGTGGAGCGCGGCAAAATGGGCGCGCGCAAAAAGCGCGGGCGATCCGAGGTGGCCGTCGTAGCGCGCGGCGGCGATGCTGTGGTGGCCCGCGCGGAGCGCGGCAACCAGGCGGGCGATGGCATCGGCGGAAAACGCGGGCAGGTCGGCCGGCGCAATGAGCACGGCGTCGAGCGACTGGGAGAAGTTTTCAAGCATGATCAGGCCCGTGCGGATCGACGAGCCGAGGCCTTCCGGCCAATCGTAGTTTTGGGCGATGAGCAGGGGGAAATGGGCCAGCACCGGCCGGATTTTTTCGGCGTCGGCTCCGAGCACGACGACGACCGGCCACGCCGGCGAGGCGAGGGCGGCCGCGGCGGCATGCGCGACCAGCGGCTGGCCGGCGATGGGCAGAAGTTGTTTCGGCTGGCCCATGCGCTCGGACGCGCCGGCGGCGAGCAGGATGCATCCAAAATGAAAAGAATTCTCAATCATGGATGGGGCCGGTGCGTTCGCCCAACGGCCGGGCATCGCGGCCGGCGAGGACGGATTGCATTTCGGAGAGAATGGCGAGGGCAACGGCTTCGGGCGTGTCGCCGCCGAGGTCGAGGCCGACGGGTGCGTGCAGGCGTGCGCGCTGGGCCGGCGTGGCGGCGAGATCGTCGAGGATTTTTTCGGCGCGTTTCTTTGGGCCGAGCAGCCCGAGGTAGGCGAGGGGCTGCGGCAGCAATACGCGCATGAAAGGCAGGTCGTGCCGGTAATGATGCGTCATCACGACGGCGAGAGTATGCGCATCGACCGGAGCGCGCGAGGTTAGATCGTCAGTCCGTACGATGAGGATCTCGTCGGCTTCGGGAAAACGTTTTGGATTGGCGAAATCCGTGCGCGGGTCAGCCACGGTGACCCGCCAGCCAAGTTCCTTGGCAAAGCGAACGAGCGGCTGGACGTCGTCGCCCGCGCCACAAATAAGCAGGGACGGAGGTGGCGGCACGATTTCACGAAAAATCGACATGTCTGCAGTTGGGCTCGTGGGTAGTTCGTCGGCCAGGCGCGTGCGGAGAAGAGTGTGGTCCGCAGCCTGCCAGACGACGGCGAGGCTGGTGGGCGTGCGTTGGCGAAAATTTTCGGCGCACACGGCGGCCCAGCGGGGTGCTGGAGGAAGTTTCTCGACCAGCACGCGCACGACTCCGTGGCAGCCGAGGCCGACGCCCCAAACGAGATCGTTTTCCGCTGTGGTATCGTAGGTGACGAGCACGGATTCGCCGCTGGCGAGAACCGCCCGGGCGTGCCCGGCGAGATCTTCTTCAAGGCAGCCGCCGCTGATGGAACCGGTGCGCGTGCCATTGGCGGTGAGCAGCAGCCGCGCGCCGGGCCGCCGATAGGACGAACCCTCCACCTGCACGAGGGTGGCCAGTGCCGCGGGCGCGTCCGTCTCAGCCAGGCGGCGGAGGATGGCGGGGAGTTCTTTCATGCGGGGACTTGGCACGGAGATTCCTCGCACGGCTCGGAATGACAGAAAAGCATCCGTGGCCATCCGCGTGATCCGCGGTAAAAACGGCTGTTTTTATTCGCGTTCATTCGCGTGAATTCGCGGTTCAAAATCCGGTTTAGTTAACCACTGATGTACACGGATTGTCACTGATCCAAACCCATGATAAAAACAAAATAGATCGTGATCGAACTGTCTTGATCAGCGCTCATAAGTGTTAATCAGTGGTTCACAATCCTGAGTTTGGTTAAACACTGCTGAAATTTATTTCAACCTCGCCGCCATTGTGCTCCCAGTTGATGGCGGGGAAGCCGTGATGAGGCGCGGGCAGCCCGAGGATGATTTTTTTGGGCGACCGCGCCGGGGATCGCGCGATGACCCCATCGGTGAGCGTGACTCCGCTGATGGCGATTTGCCCCACGCCGCGCACGGCGATGCGCAACCGTGCCTTCGCCGCGCCAACCGGCACGGAAACTTCCCGGACGATCCTGGCGCGGGGCTGGGCGGCAGCGGCCTTGAACTCGATGGTGAGCACGCTGTGTAGCTCTTTCCATGTACCGTCGGGGTTTTGTTGCTCGACGACGATTTTTTGCAGGGCGGGCGCGAAATTATGCACGGTGAACTGTAATTGCCATCGGCCGCAGACCGGCGTCGTGCCGTTGGCCAGCCCGGGATTTTTCTGTGCGCGCCGCAGCCAGGCGCGCCAAGCCCGCAGTCGTTGCGCATCGCGCGTGAGCATTGCTTCATTCGGGCCGCGTTGTTTTGGATCGCGCGAGCGTCGCCACATCGTGCGCGCGACCCGGCGTGCTTTTTTTAATGCCGGTTCGAGCTGCGTCGCCTCGCGCCCGGCCTGGGCGAGAACCTTTCCCGCGAGCGGAGCTTTTCCGGCTGCGAGGTGGCGCCGCGCCAGGAAAACAGACTCGGCTGCGGCGCGCACGAACTGGTCGCGTTGCGCGAGATAGTGACGGAACTGCAGGCTCGCACCGAGCGCGGGCGGCAGCACGGCCGCGGATTTCACCAGCGTGCGCAGGGCTGATTCTTCGCGGACGTGGTTCGCGGCGGATTCGACGTTGCTCACCGCAGGCGGCTCGCGCGCCGCCTGCACGTCCCAGCGGTCGTTGATTTGCCAGCGCGGATAGCCGCTGAAGGGAAATTTGTCCGCGGCAAGGGCGGTTCGACTCAGCTCACCGCAGGCCACGCGCGCGGCGGATTTTCCCGTGCGGCCAAACACCCGCTCAAATCCCCGAGCGAGCATCTTGTCCGGTTCAGTGAGGTGCGGTTCGAGCCACAAGCACGCCGCGGCGGCATCGATCGCCGTCGTGAGTTCGATGGCAAGGCGGTTTGGCTCCCATGAGCTCACGAGAAAACCGGCGGCGCCGGCGCGGTGGGCGTAGCGCCACCATGATAAAATATTTTCCAGCCGTTCACTGAAACTGGGCAGCGGTTCCCAGCGGAACGCGCCGTTCATCGGGCAGCCGTAGAAGGCGATGTCGTGTTGTTTGAACTGCGCGGCGAGATCGGCCTCGGCGAAGTTGAACAGCTCGACGCGCGGCCGGCGCGCGAAGGGATAATAGTACCATTCGAAGGCGACGACATCGCGCGGCAGCTGGGCGATGGCCTCGGGAATGTAGTAAAACATGTCGGCCCACAGGGCCATGCGCAGGCCGAGCCGGCTGGCGAGCGCGTGCAGGCGCGAGACGTGCCCGGCGAAATGCGCGGCCAGGCCGATCCGTGCGATTTCTTCGCGGCAGCGCGGGCATTTGCCGATATGAAATGATTCGTCGAGGCCGGTGTGCACGAGCCCGGCGGTGCAGAAGGGTGCGATGTCGCGCAGCAACTTTTCCGCGACCTCGAGCGTGCGCGGATGCAGCGGGCAGATCTGGCCGCGCTCCAGCGGCGATCCGTCGGGCGCGCGCAGCTCGTTAAGGTCGCGCAGCCCGGGCGTCTTGATCAGGTATTGCGTGTGGCCGAGCAGGTTGATGATGGGCACGACACGGATGCCGACGCGGGTGGCGGCCTCGACGAGGCGCGCGAATTGTTTTTGCGAGTAGGCGTCGCGCCGCGCGACGCCGGGCAGGCGGGGAAATTCCACGGCATCCTCGAGGTGGAGGTAAAGTTCCTCATAACCCCATTCCGCGTAGCGCGGCAGCCACTTAAGCAGAAAATCCAGCCGCTCAACCTGGCGGGCGAGGTCCCACTGGAAAGCACGAACCGGCCGGGGGAGGATATTATCTTTTTTTGTCATTCCGAGCGAAGCGAGGAATCTCGTATGGGCGCTCGTTCAGAATGACTAAAGCAAGTCAGGGGCGCACCATAAAAGATGCGACCTGAGATTCCTCGCCCCAGAATTCAAATCAGTTGCCACCCCTTCTTTCCACCCGGCGTTAACGATTTCTTAATGCATCCGCTGCAGGTTTTTATTAGACTATATGACGGAATGCGTTACACTGTGCGTAGCAAGCCCAAGTCATGTCAGCGACCGTGGGCTTGGTTTGTGGCCGCGATTTATTGGCACATGAAATCCATCCCCAGAGAATCCCACACCTTTGAGTTCTGCTTCATCGAACTGGATTATACGCTGGTCCGGGTGGAGGAATCGGCGGGTGAAGTGACGATTCGTGCCACCGCTGATACATTTTCCGATCGCCGCAAGGCATGCTTCATCCGCGAACTGGCGGCGGAGGGCTTCATTCCCGATGACTACCGATGGTTCTCGCTGACCGGCCCGGAAACCTACACCCGGGGCGTGCGCTGGCTTGTGGATTTTTCCTGGCTGAAGCTGGACGAAGCCCTCATCGCCAGGACGAATCGCCTGGTCCGGCGGCTTATTTTGCCGGCTGCGCTGTTATGGTTGCTGTTCATCTACCTTATTTATCCAAACCACGGCAAAACCGGTTCGTCACGGTTTGCCGATCGGGAATCACCCGCAGCCCACGCCTCCGCGGTTTTATTGTAGGTCGGGGTTTACCTGTCCGCCATAGCTTTTGAGTTTTTCGATTTAGATAGATGCATGAGGTGGAGCGCGTCGTCCCTGACGCGCTCAAATGGAAGACCCGAAATGAACGCGTCGGGACGACGCGTTCCACCTTTAATCCCATTCGAGCGTGTCTATCTAAACATAAAAGCTCCAGCGACGGTGGGTTTCCGACGCCATCCGCCAAAGGCGGGCCCGATCCGCATCCTGTCAAACTGTGCGCGGCGCCCGCGCCGCGCTATCAACCGCGCTTTTGCGCGATGAGCTGCTCGAGTTTAACAATGTCGGCCGAGAAGACGCGGATGCCCTCGGAGGTTTTCTCGGTGGCCATGGCGTCTTCGTTGAGCGCGAAGCGGAAGGCTTTCTCGTCGAACGTGACTTTCTTGAAGTCGGCGTCCTTGGCGGTGTCGGGGTTGAGCTTGCGGACCACCGGATCGTTCGAGGCCTTGAGCTCGCCAAGGAGCGAGGGACTGATGGTGAGCAGGTCGCAACCGGCGAGTTCGAGGATTTCGTCCTTGTTGCGGAAACTCGCGCCCATGACTTCGGTCTTGTAGCCGAACTTTTTGTAGTAGGTGTAGATTTTCGCGACGGAGGTCACGCCGGGATCTTCATGGCCGGCGTAAGTCTTGCCGGTACTCTTCTTGTACCAGTCGAGAATGCGGCCGACGAAAGGCGAGATGAGCCGGACGCCGGCTTCGGCGCAGGCGACGGCCTGCGGGAACGAGAAGAGCAGGGTGAGGTTGCAGTTGATGCCTTCCTTCTGCAGCTGCTCGGCGGCCTTGATGCCTTCCCAGGTCGACGCGACCTTGATGAGGATGCGCTCGCGGCCGATGCCGGCCTTTTCGTAAAGACCGATGATCTCGTGGGCCACGGCGATACTGCCGTCGCGGTCAAACGAGAGGCGGGCATCGACTTCGCTGGAGACGCGGCCGGGGACGATTTTCAGGATTTCGAGGCCAAATGCGACCAGCAGCCGGTTGATGATCTGGCCGGAGGAGGCGCCGGGGCCGGCAGCCTTGATCGCCTGGTCCATCAGTGGCGCATATTCGGGCATGACCACGGCCTTGAGGATCAGGCTCGGGTTGGTCGTGGCATCCTGCGGCGCATATTCCTTGATGCTCGCGAAGTCGCCCGTGTCGGCGACAACCTTGGTAAATTTCTTGAGCTGGTCGAGCTGTGTGAGTTGGGTGGCGACGGGTGCAGTGGCAGGCATGGCGGGTGAAAGTTAAGGATTAGAGCAAAACCTTGGTCATGTTACTTCCACCGGGTGTTCGCGCAAATAATTTTTCACGAACTCCCTTCCGCCAGCCTCGTCGGTGAAGGCTCCGTCGAGCTGTGCCTCAAAGCAGTCCTCGAGGATTTTTTTGAACCGGGGGCCGGGTTTTAGGCCGAGGGCGATGAGATGGCGTCCGAGGATGAGCGGTTGCGGGGCGGTGGCCTCAAGGGCGAGGGCCCGGGCGCGGTCGCGGAGCTCCGCGATGCGCGCGAGCGTATCGGGCGAGTGCAGGGGAGGCCGGCCGCCGTGGTCGGCCAGCATGACGATGGAGAGGTCGTCGATGGTGGCAGGCGCCAGGCGGCGGGCGAGGCGGCGCACGCTCGTGTCGGTGAACTCGGTGCGGCCGTGATGGTGCGCGAGGTGATGCACGACGAGCGGGCGGACAAATTCGATGAGCTCATGCGGCGCACCGAGGCGCGCGAGGAAGTTTTCGGCGAGCGGGCCGCCGGCCGATTCGTGGCCGGGGCTGACCCAGCGGAGCTGGCCGCGTCGCTCGGCTCGCGCGGTGGTGGCTGGTTTGCCGAAATCGTGGGCAAGCACGGCAAGCGCGAGGTAGCGCCGGCGGGACGCGTCGTCGGCCGGCCATTCGGCGAGCGACACGAGCGCATCGAGGCAGAGCTGCGTGTGGGTGAAAACGTCGCCCTCGGGATGCCACTCGGGTTCCTGCGGTGTGCCGCGCAACACGGCGACCTCAGGAAAATGTTTCAGCCAGTCCGTTTCCTCGAGCACGGTGAGGCCGCGCGAGGGTTTAATCGATTTCACGGCCCATTTCTCCCACTCACCCCACACGCGTTCGGCGGGCAGCTCGGCGAAGGTGCTTGCCATGCTGCGGCCGAGCGCGGCGGTCCCGGGTGCGAGCGAAAAATCGAAGCGCGCCGCGAGTTGGAACGCGCGCAGCACGCGCAACGGATCGTCGGCAAAAGCCGGGCCCGCGTGGCGGAGGATTTTTGCGCGCAAGTCGGCCACGCCGCCGAGCGGGTCGATGATCGAACCGGCCGCGGGATCGTAGGCGATGGCGTTGAGCGTGAAGTCGCGCCGCGCGGCGGCCTCGGCGTCGCTCAGGGTCGGGTCGGGGGCGACCGCGAAGCCGCGATGGCCCGCGCCGGTTTTCGATTCACGGCGCGGCAGGCTGAAATCGGTCTCACCGCTCGCGAGGCGGAGCTTGATCACGCCGAAGCTGCGGCCGACGACGTCGGTGGCGCCGAAGGGCGCGAGAGCGGCGTGAAGCTGCTCGAAGGTCGCGCCAGCTACCTCGACGTCGAAGTCCTTCGGCTCGAGGCCGAGCAGCCAGTCGCGCACGCAGCCGCCGACGAGGCGGGGGCGGCCGATGTGGCGCACAGCCTCAAGCACGGCGCGGAGATCTTCGGGCAGCTTCATGAATATCAGGTTTTTTCCAGGGCGCCGTCGACCACGACAAAACTCCAGCCGAGCAAAAACGCCAGCCCCCCGAGCGGTGTTATATATACAAGCCAGTGCGGGCCGCCCAGCGCGAACGCGTAAAGCGAGCCGGAGAACAGGATGACGCCAATCGTCCAAGTAATTGCGGCCCGGGCGAGCCATGGCCGGGGGCCGGACAAAGCCGCCATGGCCGCGAACACCGCGACGGCATGAACGAGATGATAAAGCACGGCAGTTTCCCAAGTAGCCGCCATACCGCGCGCGATCAGGGTGGCCTTAAACGCATGCGCGCCGAACGCCCCGAGCAAGACACCGGTCAGGCCGAGGAGGCCGGCGATCCTTCGTATTTTTTTCATGATCAATTATATAAACTATGCGGAACCCGCCCAGGCTTCTTAGGTCAATGCGAATAATGGGTGAAGTAGAATTTGCGTTTTACAAATCCATGTTCTTCCCTGCAAACACTTAACAGCCGGCAAGACCGGACCGCCGGCTGACTGACAAACCTACACAGACTACATGAAAACATCAGCGATTATTATCACGGCTCTCCTTGCGGGAGCCGGCTTGCGAGCAGATGAGCCAGGCCAATTCACCGCGCCGAAACTCGACTATTCCATTACGTCGAATTTTGGCTTTACCTCGGAATACGTCTTTCGTGGCACCAAAGTCACGGACCAGGCCTTCCAGCCATCACTCGAGGTCGATTCGAATAATTTCAATCTCGGGGTCTGGACCAGCCAGCCGCTTCTCCATAGCCAGCAAAACGAGGTCGATATCTACGGCGGTTACAAATACGCCGTGAACAAAGATCTCAGCGTCCAGGCCGTTGCGACGTATTACCTGTATCCGGAGTTCAGCAAGACCTCGAAGACGAACATCGATGGCGCCAGGAACTCCTTTGAGCCTGGCATTGGCCTGACTTACACTATCGCCGGCTTCTCCCCGAGCGCGTTTTACTACTATGACACCGTGCTAAAGCAGCACACCGGCCTCGGTTCGCTCGGCTACGCCCTTCCGCTGGCCGGCCTTGGCACCGAGCTCGATCTGACGGGTTATTACGGCATTGTCGGCGGGCGCGATGTCACCCCGAGCCTGGTAAAGCATGTGCACCAGTCCTACAATTTCGCCGGCGCGGATGTCAGCCTGCCTTACAAGCTGGCACCCAACACCACGCTGACGCTCGCCGCCCACTATGCCACCAACTACAACCTGCCAGCTGGCACCAAGAGGGACCTTATCTGGTGGTCGGCCGGTGTTGCCATTGGCTTCTAACCCGGATGCATTTTTGTCTTCAATCCGCCTCCATTGGGAGGCGGATTTTTTGTGCCATCGGGAGAGGGCCCTAACTAGGGCCGTGGCGGCCATTTTGGATAAAAGGTTGACACCGATGAGCGCTACTCTTGCTATCGACCCCTTTTCTTCACATGAAAACCTTTCTTGCCAACAAGAGCACGGTCCAACCCAAATGGTATCTTATCGATGCCGAGGGCCAGGTGCTTGGCCGTCTTGCGGTTAAAGCCGCCAACCTCATCCGTGGCCGCCACAAGGCCTCCTACACGGCGCACGTTGATACCGGCGATCACGTCATTATCATCAACGCCGAAAAAGTCGTCGTCACCGGCAAAAAAGAGGAAAAGAACAGCTACATGTTTTTCTCCGGTTACGTCGGCGGCGAAACCTACCGCAAACTTTCCGAACAGCGCGTCCGCCATCCCGAGTTTGTCATCGAGCACGCGGTCAAGGGCATGCTGCCGAAAAACCGCCTTGCGCGCACGATGCTGACCAAGCTTCGCGTCTTTGCCGGTCCCGAACACACGCACACCGCGCAAAACCCCGAGACAATTTCCGTCTAAACCTTCCGTTCATGAGCGCAGAAACCAACACCATCGTCACCATCGGCCGTCGCAAGACCGCCTCGGCCCGCGTGCGCCTTACCACCGGCACCGGCAAACTCAGCGTCAACGGCCGCAAGCTCGACCAGTATTTCGCTCACGAAAATTTCGCCAAGCTGGCCTATGCGCCGCTTCTCACCGTCGATATGAAGGACAAGATCGACATCTCCGCCAATGTCAGCGGCGGCGGCACCGGCGGCCAGGCGGTTGCGGTGGCGCACGGCATTGCCCGCGCGCTCCAGAAGCTCAACCCTGAGCTCCGTCCCGCGCTGAAGAAAGCCGGCCACCTCACGCGCGACCCGCGCGAGAGGGAACGTAAGAAAGCCGGCCAGCCCGGCGCCCGCAAGCGCTTCCAGTTCTCGAAGCGCTGATCGCAGCCGAAATTTTTTTCGCAGCCAAAGCGGAGCGCCCCCGGGTTCTCCGCTTTTTTGTTTTTTGACGGGTAGGGCGCGACCGCCGGGCGCGCCGCCTCCCCACCAAATCCCTCCAAGTTTTCTTTCTTCCTGGTTTCCTGGCTTCCTGCTTAAACTTCAGTTCTCTTCCCTTTATGAAAGTCGGCGTCGTTGGCGCGTCGGGTTACTCCGGCGAACTTCTAGTCAAACTCCTCCTCGGGCACCCGCACGTGCAGCTCGCGGCCGTGACCTCGCGCACCCACGCAGGCAAGCCCCTCGCGTCGGTCATGCCCGCGCTGCGCGGCGCCGACCGGGGTCTGGTCTTCACCGACTCCGATGCCGCCGCGCTCGCCGCCAGTGACCTGGATCTCCTTTTCCTCGCTTTGCCCCACGGGACCGCGGCCGATTTCGCAAAAAAACTCGTCCCGGCCGGCAAGCGCGTGATCGACCTCAGCGCCGATTTCCGCATCGCCGACCTTGCCACCTACGAAAAGTACTACGGCGGGCACCACGCGCCCGAGCTGCTGCCGCAAGCGCGCTTTGTCCTGCCCGAGCTCACGCCGCCGGCGTGGAAAGCCGAGGCCAAGCTCGTCGCCGCCCCCGGCTGCTATCCCACCAGCATTCTCGTGCCGCTGGTGCCGTTGCTGCGGGCCGGCCTCGTCACGCGCGAACACATCGTGGCCAACTCCCTCAGCGGCGTCAGCGGCGCCGGGCGCAAAGTCGCCGAGGACTATCTTTTCGTCGAGCGGGCCGAAAGCGCCAAAGCCTACGGCCTCGTCAAGCACCGGCACCTCGCGGAAATCGAGGAGCAGCTCGCGAAACTCACCGGCGCGCCCACCATCATCCAATTCAATCCCCACCTCGCGCCGATGCGGCGCGGCATCGCCACCACCATCACCGTGCCGGCGGCGTCCGGCGCGACCATCGAGGCGATCTATGCCGCGTGGCGCACCGCCTACGCCGGCAAACCCTTTGTGCAACTCGTCGCCAGCGGCGAGACGCCCGACACGGCGCATGTGACGGGAACCAATCGCGTGGACATGTCCGCGGTCTTCGATCCCCGCACGAAAAACTTCATCATCACCTCGGCCGAGGACAACCTGTTCAAAGGCGCCAGCGGCCAGGCCGTGCAGATCATGAACCTGTGGTGCGGGTTTGACGAGACCTCGGGTCTTGTCTGAGGGTAGGGCGGCTTATTCCTAAGCCGCCGCGGCGCGTTAAGGATAACGCGCCCTACCACGATTGCAGCGTTCTGTAATTTTTTTGTGTCGAGTTGGAAAACTGCTTGTCAGCCAGCGGCCTTTCCCGCACAGCTCGTGGTTTAATTTGCAAGCGGACCAACCTAAAAACCGGATGAGTTGTCCCAACTTGTCTCCGCTTCGCCAATGTCCAGCACCATGATCGAATTCAACAAAAAAATCCTGTTTGTCGGCTACGGCGCCGTGGCCGAATGCACGCTCCCCATTCTTTTCAAGCACCTCAAGGTGCCCGCAAAAAATGTCACGGTCATGGACTTCGAGGATCGCGCGGCCAAACTCGCGCCGTGGACGGCCCAGGGCGTGCGCTTCGTGCAGGACCGCGTCGAGCAGGGCAATCTCGCGACCATTCTCGGCAAATATCTTTCCGCCGGCGACGTCCTGATCGACCTCGCCTGGAACATCGACGCGCTGGTCATCCTGCAATGGTGCCACGACCACGGCGTGCTCTACATCAACACCTCGACCGAGGTGTGGGATCCCTATCACGGCCTGCCGGACAACAAGCCGACGACCAAGACGCTTTACTGGCGCCACATGAACCTGCGCCGGCTGCTCGCCAAGTGGAAAACCAAGGGAGCATCCGCCGTCATCGAGCACGGCGCCAATCCCGGGCTCCTTTCGCATTTCACCAAGCAGGGCCTGATCGACATCGGGCAGAGCCTGATCGCCGACAAAAAACTCAAGGGCAAGAAGGCCGAGGAGGTCGGGCAGCTCATCAAGGACCGCGCGTTCAACGTGCTCGCCCAGAAAATCGGCGTGAAAGTCATTCATTGCAGCGAACGCGATACGCAGATTTCCAACGTGCCGAAGGAAGTGGACGAGTTCGTCAACACCTGGTCGATCGAGGGTTTTCGCGAAGAGGGCACCACCACCGCCGAGATGGGGTGGGGCACGCACGAGAAGCAGTTGCCCGCGTTTGCCTACCGCCACAAGGACGGCCCGAAAACCCAGATTTGCCTCGCGCGCATGGGCATCAACACCTGGGTCCGCTCCTGGGTGCCGGATTACACGATCCGCGGCATGGTCGTCCGCCACGGCGAATCCTTCACCATTTCCGACAAGCTCACCGTCTGGAAGGACGGCAAGGCGGTTTATCGTCCCACGATGCACTACGCCTACTGCCCGTGCGACAATGCGATCATTTCGCTGCACGAGTTGCGCGGCCGCAATTACGAGCTGCAGCCGAAGCTTCGCATCATGAACGATGAGATCACCAGCGGTGCCGACATCCTCGGCGCGCTGATCATGGGCCACGCCTACAATTCATGGTGGGTCGGCAGCGACCTCAGCATCGAGGAATCGCGCCGCCTCGTCCCGCACCAGAACGCCACCACCATGCAGGTCGCCATCTCCGTCGTCGCCGCCACCATGTGGATGATCGAAAATCCCGAGCAAGGCGTCCTCGTTCCCGACGCACTGCCGCACGACTACATCCTCGATATTTCAAAACCGTACCTGGGCCGGTGGATCTCGAAGTCCTCCGATTGGACGCCGTTGAAAGACATGCCCAACGCGTTCAAAGGTTACAACAAGCCCGACCTTGACCTGAAGGACCCGTGGCAGTTCAAGAATTTCCTGCTCAAGGACGGCGGTTGTTAACAGCCGGGCCGGCCTTTTTTTCAAAACCATCACCATGATTCCGCTGTCTGGATTGAAGAAGCTGGCCAAGGAGAATGGCACGCCGCTGTTCGTGATCGATCACGATGAGCTGCGCAAAAACTACCGCCAGTTCCGGCGCTACCTGCCGCGCGTGCAGGTTTATTTCGCGGTCAAGGCCAATCCCGATCCCGCCATCGTGCAGACGCTCTTCAAGGAAGGCGCGAGTTTCGACGTCGCCTCGATGCCGGAGTTCATGATCGTGCACCAATACATCGAGCGCATGCCCGCCAAGGAGCGGCAGCAGTGGATCTGGGACAAGATCATCTACGCCAACCCGACCAAGCCGACCGAGACGCTCGAGGAGCTGAACCAGTACAAGCCGCTCGTCACCTTCGACAACTTCGAGGAAATCCAGAAAATCAAAAAGCACGCGCCCAGCGCCGGCCTCGTGCTGCGCCTCAAGGTGCCCAACACCGGCGCGATGGTCGAACTCTCCTCCAAGTTCGGCGCTTCACCGGGCGAAGCGGTCGATCTCATCCTCGCGGCGGACAAGGCCGGCCTCGTTGTCGAAGGCATCAGCTTTCACGTTGGCAGCCAGACCACGAATTTCGAAAATTACGTCCAGGCCATCAATCTCTCGGCCTCCGTGTTCAAGGAAGCGCGCGACCGCGGCTACACCAAGATGAACCTGCTCGATATCGGCGGCGGTTTTCCCGCGCCGTATGACTCGTCGGTGAAACCGTTTCGCGAGCTGGCCAAGGTCATCAATACCGAGCTCGACCGCCTGTTTCCGAAGGACGTCCAGATTCTCGCCGAGCCGGGCCGCTTTCTCGTCGCCTCGGCCGGCATCGCCGTCTCGAAGGTCATCGGCAAGGCTGTGCGCGACGGCAAGACCTGCTACTACATCAACGACGGCGTTTATCACACCTACTCGGGCGTCATTTTCGACCACTGCAAATATCCGGTCAAGGCGTTCAAGAAAGGCGCGACGCAGATCAGCTCGGTCTTCGGCCCGACCTGCGATGCGCTCGACGTCGTCTCAATGGCGGAGAACCTGCCCGACCTCGAACGCGACGATTTCGTTTACAGCGTCAACATCGGCGCCTACAGCCACGCGTCCGCGACCTACTTCAACGGCTTCCCGCCGGCCAAGGTCGTCCACGTCAACCGGTGAGACCGGCTGACGTGAACGTCCAACACCCAACATCGAACATCCAACGTCGAAGTAGGATTCGATTACTTGGACATTGGATATTCCGCCGTTGAGCGAGTTCAAGTGCAACGACGCACTCTGAGCCAAAGTCGAACGCTCAAAAATGTTCTACTTGGGCGTTGGATGTTGGAAGTTCGATGTTGGATGTTCCGCAGTTGAGCGCGCATCGCGCGCTCAACTGCGGTAATCCGCATTCTCGCTCACGTATTCGTGGGTGAGGTCGCCGCCGAGGATGGTCGCTTCCGCCGTGCCGCCACCCAGGTCGACTTCGATTTCCACGCACCGCTCGTGCGGCGGAAAATCGACCGGCGGCGCAAACACGCCATTTTTCGGCGGCACGCTGGCGTAAAGCTCGGCCGACCGCAGGTGCGCGACCAGCGCGGTCTCTTTTTCCGGGTCGAGCCGGAAAACGCCGGCCGAAAAAATTTCCAGTCCGCCCAGGCGCAGCCGCAGCCGCGACAAGTCGAGCGCCGGCGCGTGCGCGCCCACATATTTGCCGATGGCCTGGACGAGCCGGCCGACGTTCGGATCGTTGCCGGCCACGGCGCACTTGAAGAGCGGGGCGTTGACGATGGCCTTGCCCAGGGCGCGCGCGATCACCGTGTCGGGCGAGCGGCGCACCTGCACGCGGATGACGTGCCGCACGCCCTCGCCGTTGCGCACGACGTCTTCCGCGAGGTCGCGGCAGACGACGGCCAGCGCCCGCTCGAATTCGGCGTGGTCGGCACCCCGCACCTTGCCCGACGAGACCAGCACCACGGTGTCGGACGTGCTGGTGTCGCTGTCGATGCTGATGGTATTGAAACTCGTTTCGACCGCGCGCGCGAGCATCGCGCGCAGTTCATTGCGCGGGATTGCGACGTCGGTCAGCAAATAGACCAGCATGGTCGCGAGATTTGGTTCGATCATGCCTGCGCCTTTCGCGATGCCCACGATGCTGCCGCCGCCGACCGCGGCGCGCCGCACTTTGGGATAAAGGTCGGTGGTCATGATGCCTTCCGCCGCCGGCAGCACGGAGCCGCCGGCCAGCGCCGCCGCGGCCTGTGGCAGCGCGGCGAGGATGGCGTCCGCCGGCAGGCTCCAGCCGATGACGCCGGTCGAACTCGGCAAAATCTCCGTGGGCGAAAACTTGAGCAGCTGGGCGGTCCCGGCGCAGACGCGCTCGGCCGTTTCCACGCCGCCGAGCGCACAGACGTTGGAAATCTTGTTGTTCACGATGATGGCGCCGAGGGCGGGCTCGGCCAGCCGCTGGCGGCCGATGACGACCGGCGCGCCGGGAAAGGCGTTGCGTGTGAAGACCGCCGCGAAGTCCGGCGACGGCTGGTCGAGCGCAATGAGCGTGAGCGTCATTTTCGCCGGCTTTGGCGCCTCGTGCGGCGTGAAGTCAAAACGGGTGGTGCCCACGCGGAAACCCGCGGGCAGGGCGGCTTGCGTGGCAAGCCAGGTGCGATGCGCGGCGGGCGAGGGGAAGGCAAGGGAAGTGCTGGGCATTTTCTATGGAGAGATACTGCTAGAGAAGTGGGCGCGTTGGCGCGCGGAGTGAAGCTGATTTTTTGCAGCCGGTTTCAATTTTATCGCAGTTTCTTTGTGTGACGAAACTGTGGCGACAAAGGCCGGACTGAAAATTATTGTGGAAATGCGCACCGCGAGTGCGTTACAACATCGCACACACAAAAATCCACGTGAGCATTTCCCCCCATCCTGCTTGCTTTCCCGCCGCCGCGAGTTGCGTTGCCTGACGAACCATGGACGTCACTGAAGTCACCGCGAAGGCGAAGGTGCTGCTCGAGGCCATGCCTTACATCCAGGATTTTCACGGCTCGACGTTCGTCGTGAAGTACGGTGGCAGTTTCATGGATGATCCCGATCCGGCCGCCCGCGCGCGCGTCGCCTACGACATCGCGTTTTTTGCCGCGGTCGGCATCAACGTCGTCGTCGTGCACGGCGGCGGCAAGGCCATCACGCGGGCGATGGAGTCATCCGGCTTGAAGGCGAATTTTATCAACGGCCTGCGCGTCACCGACGAGGCCACGATCGCGCTCGTGAAAAAAACCCTTGATGAAGTTGTGAACAAGGACGTTTGCGATGCCCTCGCCACCGCCAAGGCCAAGCCGAAAGGCATGCCGGGCGATACCGTGCTCGTCTGCCAGAAGCTTACGACCGACGATGACGGCGCCACCGTCGATCTCGGCTATGTCGGCGAAGTCATGGAGGTGAAGGCCAAGCTCATCAAAAAGGAGATCGCCGACGGTTTTATCCCTGTCATCTCGCCCGTGGCCGAAGGCTACGACAGCAAACCCTACAATGTGAACGCCGACCTCGTGGCCGGCCGGGTCGCCAGCGCGTTGCGCGCCCGCCGGCTGGTTTACATGAGCGATGTGCCGGGGTTACTCGCCAATCCACCCGAAGCCTCTTCGCTCATTTCGACGCTGAAAATCAGCCAGGTGGAAGACCTGAAGAAAAAAGGCGTCATCGACAAGGGCATGCGCCCCAAGGTGGCGAGCGCCATCCGCGCGTTGCAGGAAGGTGTGCAGCGCGTGCATTTCATCGATGGACGCCTGCCGCACAGCCTGCTCCTGGAAATTTTCACCGACAAAGGCATCGGCACGGAAATCGTCCAGGGCTGATGCCCTGAACGTCGAACACCCAACATCGAACGCCCAACATTCAAGTTTGATCGATTCCAGGTGAAAATTCCGGACTTGAATGTTGGGCGTTGGATGTTGGATGTTGGATGTTGAAATGAGCAATCAGACCATCGTCCGCACCAGCACGGCCGACCTCTATGACGCGTTTGTGATGAAAAACTACGCGCGCGCCAGCCTTACGCTGACGCGGGGCCGCGGCGCGCAGGTTTGGGACGACCAGGGCAATTGCTACCTTGATTTCACCTCGGGCATCGCGGTGAGCGCGCTGGGCCATTGCCATCCGCATTGGGTCGCGGCCGTGCAGCGGCAGGCGGGCGAGCTGATCCACGTCAGCAACCTCTTTCGCAACCCGAACCAGGCTGAGCTCGCCCGGCGGCTGGTGCAGCGGACCGGGCCGGGCCGGGTATTTTTCTGCAACAGCGGGGCCGAGGCCAACGAAGCGCTGCTCAAGCTTGCGCGCCTGCATGGCGCGAGAAAATCCGGCGGGGAGGAAGGCAAGTGCTACAAGGTCATCTGCGCGAAAAACGCCTTTCACGGCCGCACGTTCGGCGGCATGAGCGCCACGCCGCAGGAAAAAATCCAGAAGGGCTTTCGCCCGCTCGTGCCCGGCTTTGCGTTTGGCGAGTTGAACAACCTGAAAAGTTTCGCCGATCTCATCGATGGGCAGACCGCGGCAATTTTCGTCGAGACCATCCAGGGCGAGGGCGGCATCCATCCGTGCACGGATGAGTTCCTGCTTGGCCTGCGGCGGCTGTGCGACCAGCACAACCTGCTGCTGCTGCTCGACGAGGTGCAGTGCGGCCTCGGCCGCACGGGAAAGTTTTTTGCCTTCGAACACGCGGGCGTCCTGCCCGACGCCATCGGCATGGCCAAGGGCCTTGGTGGCGGATTTCCCATCGGCGCCATGTGGGTGCGGGAAAATGCGGCGGAGCTTTTTCAGCCCGGCTCGCACGGCACGACGTTTGGCGGCACGCCGCTCGCGTGCGCGGCGGCGCTGGCGGTGCTCGACGTCATCGAGGGCGAAAAGCTGGTCGAGCACGTAGCGCGTTCCAGCGGACCGTGGATCGCGGCGCTGGAGAAACTCACGGCGGATTTCCCCGCGCACGTCAAGGGCGTGCGCGGCCGGGGCTTTCTGGTTGGCGTGCAGCTCGCCGGCGAACCGGCACCCTATCTTTCGGCCCTGCGCGAGCGTGGCCTGCTGGCCCTGGCGGCCGGTGGCAATGTCATCCGCTTGCTGCCCCCGCTCACGGCCACGCCGGCGGAACTGGCGCGCTCGGTGGAAATTTTCCGCGCGGCGCTGGTGGCCAAAGCGTGATTACAATTCGCATGCAGGCTTTTGAGGCAGGGCGCGCCGAGGCTCTCCCAAACCATTTTTACAGAAGGTCGCAAAGGTAACGAAGCGACTGGTGTTGGCTCATGCCAAATTTCCAAGCCGTCCCTGCTTTTGCGTTTGATGGCGAAATTCCAACGGCTCTTCGTGCCCTTTGCGACCTTGGTGTAAAATAAAAGCCATGCATCGCAGAGCCGGGCGCCCATGTTACGCCGATGTGATTCGGCATTTTTCGCCGCATTTTTCACTCGTGCGCGGCCGGACGGGGGTTTAGATTGACCGTTTCCCATGAAGCACTTTCTCAAGGAGACTGACTTCCAGCCTCACGAGGTTGCGGAAATTTTTGCGCGCGCGCAGAAGTTCAAGCAGCAACGGGGCCAGGTTTCCCCTGTGCTCGCGGGACAGACTTGGGCGATGATTTTCTCCAAATCGAGCACGCGGACGCGGGTTTCCTTCGAGGTTGGGCTCCACGAACTCGGCGCCCATGCGATTTTTCTCAATAAGAACGACATCCAGCTCGGCCGCAGCGAATCGGTGGCCGATACCGCGCGCGTGCTCTCACGTTTTGTGCACGGGCTCATCGTCCGCACCTTCGAGCACGCCGAGGTGGTCGACCTGGCGCAGCACGGCACCATCCCGGTCGTCAATGCACTCACGGATTTCCTGCATCCCTGCCAGATTTACGCCGATGCGTTTACCGCGGCCGAACGCTGGGCCGGCCCGGGCGGCGACCTGTTCGGAGCGTTGCGCGGACGCAAGATCGCCTTCCTCGGTGACACCTGCTTTAACATGGCCAACTCGTGGATTCTCGGGGCGGCGCTCTTCGGCATGGAAATCTCGCTCGCCGGACCGAAGGGCTACGAGCCGGGCAAGGAGATCAACGCGCTGCTCCGGGCCGAGGGCTTCGCCAACTCGTATCACTTCACGAACGACGCGTATGAGGCGGTGAGCGGGGCGGACATCGTTTACACCGACGTGTGGGCGAGCATGGGCAAGGAAGCGGAGGCAAAGGAACGCCTCCGGATCATGTCGCCCTATGCCGTGAGGGGAAAACTTTTCGCCGAGGCCAAGCCCGATGCGTATTTCATGCACTGCCTGCCCGCGCACCCGGGCGAGGAAGTCGCGCAGGCGGTGCTGGATAATCCGCGCTCAATCATCTTCGACCAGGCGGAAAACCGCCTGCATGTGCAAAAAGCGATCCTGGCGGTGCTCGCGGAATCCGCCCGGAAGTAGTTTTAACCGCGAATGGCCAGAACCTGAGTTTGTTTAACCGCGAATGGACGCGAATTCACGCGAATGATCGGAGAGAACAATCCTCTCCCACTCGAGCTTCGCCCGTTTGAAATTCAGGATCAGCCCCACTTTGAGCCCGGTAATGCGCAGGTAGTTGAGCATCTGGCCACGTTCATGGTCAGTGATGCGATCGATAACCTTGGGGTCCACGATCACGGTGCCAAATGCAATTAAGTCAGGCACGTATTCGCTGACTTGGACTGTCTTGTAAATGACCGAAAACCGGCGCTGCTGCTCGAATGGAATTTTTGCCAAAGAAAACTCAACCACCAAAGCATTCTCGTAGGGTTTTTCGTGCAGCCCGTGGCCTAGCGCATTGAGCACTTCGAAAGCCATACCAACTACACGATAAACTTCAGCTTCCAATAATACGCCTTTTGTCTTCATCAGATATTCGCGTTAATTCGCGTCCATTCGCGGTTAAAAACAGTTTAGCAGTAAATTCCGCCCGCTGTTTGCAGCCTTAAATTCATTGCCTCGCGGTTCCTGGCGGTTTTTATTGGCGGTTCCACCATGAAAATCGTCCTCGCCTACTCGGGCGGACTCGACACGTCCGTCATCGTCAAGTGGCTCCGCGAAACTTATGACGCGGAGATCGTCACGTTTGCCGCCGACATCGGCCAGGAGGAGGAACTGCGCGGCCTGCCGCAGAAGGCAAAAAAGACCGGCGCCTCGAAACATTACACGCTCGACCTCGTGGAGGAGTTCGCGCGCGACTTCATTTACCCGATGATCCGCGCCAACGCGGTTTACGAGGGCCAGTATTTCCTCGGCACGTCCATCGCCCGGCCGCTCATCGCCAAGGCGCAAATCGAGATCGCGAAGAAGGAAAAGGCCGACACCGTCGCGCACGGCGCAACCGGCAAGGGCAACGACCAGTGCCGCTTCGAGCTCACCTACATGGCGCTCGCTCCGCGGCTCAATATCCTCGCCCCGTGGAAAATCGACGCCTTCCGCGATGAATTTCCCGGTCGCGCCGAGATGATCGCCTACTGCCGGAAGCACAAGATTCCCGTCGAGGCTTCGCTCAAGAAACCGTATTCGATGGATCGCAACCTCCTGCATATCTCCTACGAGGCGGGCATCCTCGAGGACCCGTGGTTCGACCCGACCACGAAGGCGAACAAAGCCATGTTCAAGCTCTCCGTCTCGCCCGAGGACGCGCCGAACAAGCCGGAATACGTCGAGCTGGAATTCGCGCGCGGCGACTGCGTCGCGGTGAACGGCAAGAAACTTTCGCCCGCGGGCGTGTTGAGAACGCTCAACCAGCTCGGCGGCAAGCACGGTATCGGCCGGGTGGACCTCGTCGAGAACCGCTTCGTCGGGATGAAGTCGCGCGGCGTCTATGAAACGCCGGGCGGCACGATCCTCATGCACGGCCACCGCCAGGTCGAGTCGCTCACGATGGACCGCGAGGTCATGCACCTGCGCGACTCGCTCATCCCGAAATATGCCGAGCTCGTTTACTACGGATTCTGGTTCGCGCCCGAGCGCGAGGCGCTGCAAGCCCTCGTGGACGAAAGCCAGCGCCATGTCTCCGGCACGGTGCGCCTGAAGCTCTACAAGGGCAACGTCATCACCTGCGGCCGCAAGTCGAAGTATTCGCTCTACGACATGAACATCGCGTCGATGGAAGGCGTGAAGAGCTGGTACAACCAGACCGACGCGGCCGGCTTCATCCGGCTCAACGGCCTGCGGCTGCGCGCGCGCAACCTCGCGCAAGGCGGGCCGAAACTCTGACCGCCCTGGTTTTTCAGACTGGCCCACGGCGGCCATTTCCTGTCTTCTTGGCCTCCCTTTTTCCATGCCCTCCAAAAAAACCTTCCTGCCCGACGATTATCTTCTCACCACCAAATGGGCGCGTGAGCTCTATTTCGACCATGCGGCCAAGCAGCCCATCTACGACTACCACTGCCATTTGCCGCCGGACGAGATCGCGGCGAACCGCCAGTTTGAAAATCTTTCCCAGATCTGGCTGGCGGGGGATCATTACAAATGGCGCGCCCTGCGTTTCAACGGCGTGCCGGAGAACCTGATCACGGGAAAAGAAACCAGCGATTACGACAAGTTCCTGGCCTACGCGCGCACCGTGCCGAATACCCTGCGCAATCCGCTGTATCACTGGTCGCACCTCGAGCTGCGCCGCTATTTCGGGATCGACCTCGTCATCAACGAAGCCAATGCGCCAAAAATCTGGAAGCTGGCCAACGCCAAGCTGGCCAAGCCCGAATTTTCCGTCCACGGCATCCTCACCAAGTTCAAGGTGGCCGTCGTCTGCACCGTGGACGACCCGGCGGACGACTTGGCACACCATATTGCCGTCAAGAAAAGCAAGCTGGTGACGAGGGTTTATCCGTCGTTCCGGCCGGACAAGGCGCTCGCGGTCCACGCGCCCGCGGTGTTCAAGGCGTGGTGCGACCGGTTGGGTGCGCAAGCCAATGTGGACGTAAAGGACCTCGATTCGTTCCTCGCCGCGCTCAAGCAGCGCCATGATTTCTTTCATTCCGTCGGTTGCCGGGTGTCCGATCACGGCTTGGAATTCCTGCCGGCGGTCGACTGCACCGAACGCGAAGCCGCCGCCATCTTTGCGCGCGCGCGCGCCGGTACCGCCGCCAGCCCTGAAGAGGCGGATAAATTCGTCATCTTCCTGATGCTTTTCTTTGGGCACCTGGATGCGGAAAAAGGCTGGACCAAGCAGCTTCACCTCGGGCCGCTGCGCAACAACAACAGCCGGCTGCTCAAAAACGTCGGGGGAGATTCGGGCGTGGATTCGATCGGGGATTTCCCGCAGGCGCGCGGCCTTTCCCGTTACCTGGATCGGCTCGATTCGGAGAACAAGCTGCCGAAGATGGTCCTCTACAATGTGAATCCGGCCGACAATTACGTTTTCGCGACCATGGCCGGCAATTTCCAGGATGGATCCATGCCGGGCAAGGTCCAGTTCGGCTCGGGCTGGTGGTTCCTCGACCAGAAGGAAGGCATGGAGTGGCAGATCAACGCGCTTTCCAATCTCGGCCTGTTGAGCCGCTTCGTGGGCATGCTCACCGATTCGCGCAGCTTCCTCAGTTACATCCGCCACGAATATTTCCGTCGCGTACTCTGCGCGATGATCGGGGCTGACGTGGAAGCCGGGCTGATCCCCGCCGACCGGGCGCTGGTCGGCGGAATGGTGGAGAACATCTGCTACAAGAATGCGGTGAACCACTTCGGCCTCGCGATTTCGGACAAGCTTTGAGGGGGGGGGCGCGTCTGCCCGTCAAATCGCAGCAACCTCAGACCGACCCTTTCAGATCGTCCCATGACAGCAATTGTCGTTTTTGGCGTCATAGCTCTAATGGCAGACCTTATCGGTTTGATGTGGTTGTTCGACTGTCTTGTCCGTTGGGAATACGATCATCATCGCGAGCAGTGGGAACGGGACGGCAAGCCCGATGGATTTTTTTGGCGGGCCAAGGAATGCGTTTTTTGGTCCAGCGACTTTGCTAAAAAGAAGCTCAGCTTTTGGTGGATGTTTAAGACTCCGGGGTGGATTTCGGAAAGCCAGCGAACCCGTCGTTGGCTCTTTCGCCTGCGCATGCTTTTTTATATATGGATTCTCTTCTGGATTTTAGTCGTGTGCTATTTTCGTAGGGCATTTTGAAGGGCAGGGCAGCCGGACGGGGTTCTAGCTTATTTAATTTATTTCGGTGGTTGCTCTTCGCCGTTGAGAAGAAACGGGCACCGAGCCCGATGACAAAGACGCTCAGTCGTAGACGTTCTTGCGGTGGCCGACCGAGACGACAAGGACGAGCATCACGTCGTCCTTGATCTGGTGCACGAGGCGGCAATCACACGTTCATCGGATTTTTTGCCACGAAGGGTCACAAAGATCGCATAGTAATCGCCCGATCCATCCGACAGGCTTTCTTTGCGATCCTTGTGCTCTTGTATGTCCAACCCCGTGAAGAGGCGCAAGGCAGTGACAAAGGCAGCTTCTGCGAATGAGCCAAAAAGCTCGTCGCCGGAAGCTGCCTTTGTCACGGACATTTCTTAGGGACAGGCGAAAAAAGTAAAGAGAGGCTGGAAAATCGAGCTAAGCTGTGGCCCTGGCAGGCCGGATGCTTGCCAAATACACATAAAACCGTAGGGTCATTGCCGTGAGCACTGTTCAGAAAATCGAGTCCGCCATTGAAAAGCTTCCTGCCGCCGAGCAGCGCGAACTCGCGCGCTGGCTGGGGGAACGCCTGCTGGCGGAGGAGTCCCCTGAAATGTTGGCGGCACTTGACGAGGGCATCCGTTCCTTGGAGGAAAAAGGCGTGCGTGAATACACCCGCGGTGAACTCGAGCAAAAGGTGCGGCAATGGAGTGGCGCGTCGGGCTAAACGAGCGCGGCCTCAAGATAAATGCAGAGTCCCCATGCTTGTCTTGATCTGATGGATTTTTAGCCACAAAGGATCACATAGATCGCAGAGCAATCGAACTAAGCGCCCACATACTTTTGTGCTCTTTGTGATCCTTTGTGGCCGAAACGGATCGAGATTGGGCGGTTTTTATTCGCGTCCATTCGCGTTCATCCGCGGTTAAAAATCCGGGTTTTGGGGCCGCTCAGAACAGCGCGTTGGCGGCGACGCCGACGGCGCTGATCGCGCTCGAGTCGCCCATGCTGTCAAAGGCCTGGTCGGCTTTTTTCAGCACGCCCTGGGTCTGGGTGTAGAGGCTGTCGTCGTTGATCAGCCGGCCGAGCGTGCCCTCGCCCTTGTTGAGCTTGTCGGTGAGTTCGCGCACGTTTTGGGCGACGCGCTTGATGTTGTCGCCGGCCTCCTGGTTGTAGATGAGCGTGCCGAGGGCGCCCTGGCCGGATTTGACCTGGTCGACGATGTCCTGCGCATTGGCGATGAAGCCCTTGGCCTGGGTGGCGTCGGCCTTGATTTCCTCGATGGCGGCGACCAATTCGTCGTGCATCTTGGGGTCGTTGACGAGGCGGCCGATGGTGCCCTGGCCTGCATTGATCTTCGTCGTGATCTCGCGGAGATTGGACATCGTGGTGGTGACCTTCTCGCCATTGTCGGCGACGAGTTTGTCCAGGCGCTGGAAGAGGCCGGGCTGGCCGTTCTCGCCCTGGGTGATGTTGGTGATGGAACTAAAGGCGGCCTCGAGTTTGTGGCTGAGATCGCCGATCTGGGCCATGACGCTGTTGAGGTCGGCGCTGGCCTTGGTCTGGACCTCCGCGCCGGGTTTATAAAATTCATCCACCGTGCCGAGGTCGAACGAGATGTAATTGGTGCCGAGCAGGCCGGCGCTGGAGATGATGGCGGTGGAGTCGGTGGCGATTTGGACCTCGGACCGGATGCGCAGCACGGCCTCGGCGCGGTGATTGACGAGGCTGGTCGTCTCGACGCTGCCGACCAGCACGCCAGCCATGCGGACTTCGTCGCCGACCTTGAGCTCTTTCAGCGTGTCGAAGCGGGCGGTGAGCACGTAGCCGCTGTGGCGGTGGAAGCCGCCGTTGTGCAGCGCTTCGAAGGTGATCCAGATGAGCACGGCGCCCACGAGGAAGAAGAGGCCGATGCGGGCCGTCATTTGTGCGTTGTTCATGTTGTGACCTCCAGTTGTTTGTAACGGGGATTCTTTAAATCGATCTGCGGGTTGAGAAAATCGGCGATGATGGGGTCCTTGGTTTCGCGCAACTCGGCGGGGGTGCAAACGGTGAGGAGCTTGCCTTGCATGAGGATGGCGACGCGGTCGGCGATGGTGAGCGTGAGGTCGCGGTCATGGGAGACGACGATGCTCGTCACCTGGAACTCCTGCTTCAGCGTGGCGATGATCTCGCCGATGGTGGCGGACATGACGGGGTCGAGCTCGCTGGTGGGCTCGTCGTAGAGAATAAGCTGGGGCTCCATGACAAGGGCACGGGCGATGGAGACGCGTTTTTTCATGCCGCCGGACAGCTCGGAGGGAAATTTTTGTGCGGCGCCCTCGAGCGAGAGAATTTGCAGCGCGTGCATGACGCGGTCGTGAATATGCTTTTTCGAGCAGAGGCGGTGCTCGAGCGGATAGAGCGCGAGGTTGTCGTAAACGTTGAGCGAGTTGAAAAGCGCGCCGGACTGGAAGACGAGAGCCAGGGCAAAGCGGTCGCGCGTCTCCGGGTTGGCGGGGTCGAGTCCGGCGATGCGCACGGTGCCGGCGGTCGGCGTCTCGAGCCCGGCAATGTGGCGCAGCAGCACGCTCTTGCCCGAGCCGCTCGGACCCATGATGACGAAGATCTCGTTGGGCTTGATGCTGAGCGCAATGTCGCTGAGCACGGCCTGAGAGCCGTAGTTTTTGGACAAGCCCGCCACTTCCACCGGCACGGGGTTGCGGTCATGGCGTTCGCAGGCAGCGGATTTTTTCATCAGACGAGGGCCCTGGTGATGAAGTAGTCGAGGACGAGGATGGTGATCAGTGAAGTGACGACCGAGCGGGTGACGGAATTGCCGATCTCGCGCGGGCCACCGCTGGTGCGCAGGCCGATCGTGCAGGCAATCAGGACGACACAGAAGCCGAAGATTTCCGCCTTCAGGAGCCCGTCGAACATCTTTTCCGTGGTCAAATACTGGCGCAGGCTCTGGAAATATTGCTCGGGCGCAAGGTGGATGAAGCCGACATATTTGCAAACCACCGCTCCCCCCATCCAGCCGACGACGATGCCGATCAAGGTGAGCACCGGCATATACAACAACACCGCGAGCAACCGGGGCAACACGAGGAAGCGCTCGGGCGGGATGTTCATGGTCACGAGTGCGTCCACCTCATTGTAAACCTTCATCGAAGCCAGCTCAGCGGTGATGGCCGAGCCCACGCGGCCGGCCACGAGGATGGCGACCATCACCGGGCCGAGCTCGCGCACGAGCGACTCGCCGACGAGGGTGCCGATGAGTTCCTTCGTGCCGATGTCCTGCATGCTGCTGCCGGCCTGCAAGGCGAGCACGCCGCCGATGAAGAAACTGAGGATGGAAACAATGGGCAGGGAGGTGTAGCCGCCGATGAAGGCCTGTTCGACGACGCGCCTGATGATACGCGGCGCGGCCGGCAGCATCGTGGCCGACCGCACGGTCATCAACACAGCGCTCCCGACGCCTTCGAAAGTTGAGATCAGTTTTTTCATGTCAGCGCGACGTGACCAGAGACTTATGTAGTTTCGCCGAAAAATCCAATGCGAATGGACGCCAGCCTTGCCCGCCCTCATTGTGCCGCAGCCCGATCAGCCCGCTGAGAAAGGAGACGCGGGTAGTGCCGGTGTCTTTTTGTACTTTGAAAAACGGCCCAAAATGGAATTCCGAGCTTCCGGGCGCACGCTGGTAGGTGATGAAATTGAAAAGGAAATCCTGCCGCACGGTGCCGGGCGCACGCCGGTCGTAGCGGTAAATGGCCGCAAGCGGGCTGTAAACGAGCCGCATGGTTTCGTTCGTCGGAAAAAACGACTCGAACGGGCTGAACACCTGCACCTGGCGCCGGCCGGCGCCGTTGTCCCACACCGTGAAGACCGGCCACAGGCTGGTGCGGCGTGCAGGCGGCAATTGCGGGTGCCGGATGCTGTGTTCCGTCAGCGACCAGTAGATGGAAAAAAACAGGGTGGTCTTGGTCTGCGCGAGGCCGGCGGCGTTCCAGCGGATTTGCCGCCACAGCGGCCAGCACACCCAGGTCTTGTCCCGGCCCTTGATGATGGAATGGGTGTAAAACGGCGCCCAGCGGTTGATATAATGATCATCGCCGCGGCCTTGCACCAGGAACGGCCAGAAATAACGCGTCTCGTGAAAGCGAAAAGGCGCGGTTTGGTCGGTATAGCCGAAAAACGGCCACAAATAATTTTCACTGATGGAGCCGGTGGCCTGCTCGCGGGTGTAGAACGGCAGCACACTGAGCTTCGCTTCCGGCTGTGGCAGCCACCGCGCATGCTCGCTTTGGGCGAAGAACGGCCAGAGGTAATACTGCTCGTGGTAGGCGCCATCCTTGGCGCGCCAGCCGAAGAGCGGCCACAACGCGAAACCGCGGTTGCCTTCGCCCTGCGTGAATCGCACAAACGGCCATGGCGCGGTGGTGGTGGTGACGTTGTTTTTCACAAACCGGCCGTAGAGCGGAAACAAAACCCACGACCACTCATCCACGAGGCGGTCTTTTACCGTGCCATAGATGGGGAAAACCGCGCGATACGATGTGGCCGGGTCGCCCGTCTGGCGTGAAAAATAGAACGGCCAGAGATCGAGTGAATGATGCTTGTCCGGCGTGCCCGGGCGCGGGCTGGCGCAGTTGACCATGGAAAACACGCTCCAGTACGAACCACCCGGCCCGGCGCGATAGGTAAAAAGCGGATAGACCACGCTCGCCGCGGTCGTCTCGCCCGCGGCATTTTTTTGCCACACGTAAACCGGCCGGAAGCCGCCCGCGCTGCCGTCGTCCGTGGTTTTATGGAAGACCAGCGGCCCCAGGCTCTGCCAGTCCGTCACTTGTCCGGCGGCGTTTTTTTCCCCGACCCAGAATGGCCAGAAGTTGCGCTCGGCGCCGCGTGCGCACGGAAAGATCCCGCCGGCGGCAAGGCAGGCGAAAGCAAAAAGGGGGGTCAGGCGCATGGTTTGTAGTCTGGCGAACAGCGGCAGCGAACTTGGTCAGCTGCGGCAGGAGTCAGAGGCCGCCGCAGGCGGAGAGGGTCAGGTCAGGTCTCAGACCAAAGAACGCAAGCGTTGGGTGCAATTTATTAAGTGATTTGCATGTGAGAGGAAGACGTATGCAATGGGCTCATGGTTCCATTTAATAAGGGATCTCCGACCACTCCAGGAGGCGCGCGATGCGCATAAGCGGCGGCGCGGCGCGCGGCATCCCGCTGCGCGTGCCGCCGGGTGACGCGGTGCGGCCAGCGACCGACGGGCTGCGACAGGCGGTATTTTCGAGCCTGGGCGCGCGGGTGGTGGGGGCGGTTTTCTGGGATTTGTTTGCGGGCAGCGGAGCCTACGGGCTCGAGGCGTTGAGCCGGGGGGCGGCCAGCGGGATCTTCGTGGAAAAAAACGCCAAGGCGGCGGCCTGTGTGCAGGCCAACCTTGCGGCGGTGGGCAAAAGCCTTGGGCGCGAAACCGCGGATTGCCAAATCGCGCAGGCGGACGCGCTCGCCTGGGCGGCGCGGACGGACACCGGTGCGGCGGATTTGGTTTTCATCGATCCACCGTACGAGCTCATTGCGGAGATGGCGCCGCGGGTGTTCGCAAGCCTGGAGACCCGGCTCGCGGCCAAGCCCGGGGCACTGGTGATTTTTGAACTGCCGGGAGGAATGGAACTCACGCCACCGGGGTGGACGTGCCTGAAACGCCTGGGCGGCAAAGGCGCGCGCCAGCCCAGCGCGGCGTTTTTCACCAGCCGGCCAGCTTCAGGCGCGCCTTGATGAGCGCCACGGCGGCCACGACGGCGGTTTCCGTGCGCAGCACGCGCGAGCCGAGGTGCACGAGCGAAAAGTTTTTTGCGCGCAGGAAATCGCGCTCGGCGGCCGACCATCCCCGTTCGGGTCCGAGGGCGAGCACCACGGGTGCGCCAGCCGGGGGCTGATCCTGGCCCAAGGGCGCCGGGGCTTCGTAATTGTCGAGGGCGAGGCGGGTGGCGGCGGATGGGGTTTTTTCGAGGGCGGCGGCGAGCGTGAGGCCATGGGTGAGCTCGGGCAACCGCGTGCAAAAGGCCTGCTCCGCGCCGGCGACGAGGTGGCGGCGCCACTCGCCGCTGATCCAGAGCGTGCTGCCCGCGTAACTGGGCTCGGCTTTTTCAGCCGTGAAAAAATGCAGCGCGCCCACGCCGAGGGTGGTGGCTTCCTGCAGGATTTTGCGCGCGGTCTGCGGGCGCGGCAGGCCGATGAGGAGCATGATCGGGTCGAGCGGCGGCGGCGGTTCGCCCCAGGCAAAGGAGAAGGTGAGGGCGTCCGGGGTGATTTTTTCGAGCCGGCCCTTGCCCCGCGGGCCATTGATGAGGCCGGCATCAAACGAGTCGCCTTCGCGGCGGCGCAATACATCGAGCAGGTGCTGCGCGCGCGGATCGGCCCGCGGCAGCGGAGCCGTAATTTCGTGAGGCTCGAAAAGGAGGAGATTCAGGATGGGGCGGGGGTGAAGAGGTGTGGTAGATTTGGCCTAATCCCGGCGGCCCTGCTTCGCTCTTTGAGTCCCTCGGCTTCGCTCGGGGCCTTGAGCTTGTCGAAAGGGCTACGCAGGGCAAAAACCTTCTGCTGGCTGTGCCCTGCGCAGGCTTGGCGTAGCAGGGCCGTGCCATGCGAAGCCCGAAGGGGCGAAGCATGGTGCGGCTGGACGGAATCGAACCGACGACACCTGCTTGGAAGGCAGAGGTTTTGCCATTAAACTACAGCCGCGCGACGGGATTGAGCTTTGCGGACGGAGCGATGCGGTCAAGTCTTGGATATGGCTGATGTGGTGGGGGGTCTAGCTCAGGAGAGGTTCATGAGGTTTTTTACGCCATGTTGTAAGAAATGAGATTGCGACTTCATGGGCGGCATGTTTTTCTCCGCGGACTATGCCGTTCATTACTTCCGCCCAATCCGGACAGTCTTCGGCGTTGCGCCCCGAGGCGCAGCAAGGCAACAAGCCCAGTTTCAAAGCCACCCAAACGTTGGCCCGACAGAAATCGCTCGAGCGAAAGGCCAAGAATTACAAGCTTCCGCTTGGCGAACTGGCCATTTTTACCCAGCAGCTGGCCTCGCTGCTCACCGCTGGCCTGCCGCTCGTGCAGTCGCTCGAGGCATTGCAGGACCAGACGGAGGACCAGGTGTTTGCGGTGCTCATCCGCGACGTGAAACTGGACATCTCTTCCGGCAACTCATTTTCGGCGGCTGTTAAAAAATTCCCCCGGAGCTTTCCGCCTTTGTTCATCTCGATGGTCGAAGCGGGTGAGGCGAGTGGTGCGCTCTCGGAGATTTTGGCCAAGGTGGCGGGCTACTTTGAAGCCAGCGTCAAGCTGATGAAAAAGGTGAAGTCGGCCATGACTTACCCCATCGTCGTCATCTCCCTGGCCGTCGTGCTGGTGAATGTGATGCTGATTTTCGTGGTTCCGGTCTTTGCCGACATGTTCAAGGAAAACGGCAAAGCCCTGCCTCTGCCCACGCAGATGCTCATCGACATGAGCCATTTTCTCGGAAGCTGGAAAGGCGCCGTGCTGGCGGCGGTGCTGGTTGGAATCGGTTATGCCATCAACAAGTACTGCAAGACGCCGGTCGGCCGCCGGCAGAAGGACCTTTTGCTGGTGCGCGCGCCGATTTTTGGCCCCCTGATTCGCAAAATTGCGCTCTCCCGCTTCTGCCGTACTTATGCCACGCTCATGCGCTCCGGCGTGCCCATTCTTCGCACGCTGGAAATCGTCGCGGCCGCGAGCAACAAGGTTCAAATTGAGGACGCCTGTGAGGAGATTGCCAAGCACGTCAGCCAGGGCGGCCAGGTTTCGGAGGTGCTGGGCACCAATCCATTTTTTCCACCCATGATGAAGCATATGGTCAAGGCGGGTGAGACCACCGGTAACGTGGACGGCATGATGAACAAGGTCGCCGACTTCTACGATACGGAATGCGACGCCATCGTCGGCGCCCTCACCTCATTGATCGAGCCGTTTCTTATTGTTATCCTGGGCGTGATCGTGGGCGGCATTGTCATTGCAATGTTTTTGCCGATTTTCAACCTCGCGAACGTCGCCGGCGGCCAGTAAAACTCGCGGAAGAATCCGCTTTGTGTTAGCAATAGTATCTGTTTTTATCGAAGGATACTATTTCGCCCATGCCTTCTGTTCTCATTGTTGACGATCTCCTCTCCATCCACGAAATGCTCGAGGCTGTAATCCAGCCGACGGGTTTTTCCACGGCTTTTGCCACGGATGGCGAAAAGGCCATCGTGCGCTACAAGGCGGAGCGGTACGACCTGGTGCTGGCCGACATCGACATGAAGCCGATGGACGGGATCACCCTGCTCAAGCAGCTCAAGCTCTACGATCCCGGCGCGGTCATCATCATCATGACGGCCTATGCCAGCACCGATAGCGCCGTGCAGGCGCTTAAATACGGTGCGTTCGACTACCTGCAGAAACCCTTCCGCGTCGATGAACTCATCGCCACGCTGAAGCGCGGGCTGGAGTTCAAGCAGTTCCAGGCTGAGCGTGCCAATGCGGAGGCGGGCCTGCCCGCCACCTATGCCATTGATGTCGAGTCGCGACTCATCGGCCAAAGCCCGGCGGTCAAGAAACTCGTCCAGCAGATCAAGAAACTTTCCTCGGTGCGCACTCCCGTGCTGCTCGCCGGCGAGGCTGGCACCGGCAAAAAGACCGTCGCCGAGCTTCTCCATGGCGCCGGCAAGTCCGGCGACGCGCCTTTTGTGAAGATCGATTGCGCCCTCAGTTCCGAGGAAAACTTTCGCGACGGCCTCATCGGCCAGAACGGCGCAGGCGGCACCTGGGTGCTGCAGGCCAAGGGCGGCACGCTGCTGCTCCAGCATCCGCAATGCCTTTCGCTGCCGATGCAACGGGAGCTCGTCAGCGTGCTGCGCAACATCGGCCAGAGCTTCCGCCTGATCTGCACGACCGGCGAGGACCTGGAGAAACTGACCGATGAAGGGAAGTTCCACGACGAGCTTTTCTACCGCGTCGCTTCGCTGCCGGTGGTCCTGCCGCCGCTTCGCGAACGCATCAAGGACATCCCCCTCCTCGTCAAACATTTCATCACGAAGGCCACCAACCCGTTTTTCGACACCCACCTCATTGAGTTTTCCGAGGACGCGCTGGCGACCTTCTCGTCTTACCACTGGCCGGGCAATCTCTCGGAGCTCAACCAGGTCGTCTCGAAAATCGCCGCCACCACCGAGGCCCGTGTTGTCACCTCGCAGCAACTTCCCCTGCGCCTGCGTGAGATCAAGAACTGGCCCAGCCTCGAGGAATACCTGGCCGGCCAGCGCAAGCAATACACCGACCTGGTGCTGCGTGCCTGCACCGACGACAAGGCGAAGGCCGCCAAGGTCCTCGGCATCGACGCCAGCCAGATCGAGTAAGCGTCAGGGTGGGTTTTTGTAAATTGGCCTGGCTCGGCGCCAGGCCAATTTACAAACCCACCCTTTTCCGCCCCGCCGCACCGGGGCCTGCTGTTTCCCGCTTGCGCAGCTTTTGCGCGACCCCAATTCTCAACGGCGTTCACGCCCATGCCCAAACGCACCGATCTCAAATCCATCCTCATCATCGGCGCCGGCCCCATTGTCATCGGCCAGGCCTGTGAGTTCGACTACTCCGGCACCCAGGCCTGCAAGGCGCTGCGCGAGGAAGGCTATCGCGTGATCCTGGTGAACTCCAACCCGGCCACGA